>Ga0105239_10001454_pt1 | contig 31551 bp, 14 predicted proteins | sample KBSC44metaG_FD_92761 | JGI IMG/M metagenome (GOLD analysis project Ga0105239, IMG submission 92761) | Corn rhizosphere microbial communities from Kellogg Biological Station, Michigan, USA - KBS C4-4 metaG | ecosystem: Host-associated > Plants > Roots > Rhizosphere > Soil | place: Michigan, USA...
CGTCGCCACCGAGCCTCCGAGGCTGACCTGTTCGAGGCGGTGCCCGAGTTGACGAGGAGTATCGAGTGACCCGATCGAGACGACCCCCGCGCGGCGAGGCGCGCAGGCTCCCTTGTCAGCTCAGTACGCGAAAGAAATCGCGCACGTCGGTGACGATGGCCCGCGGCTCTTCCCAGGCTCCAAAGTGTCCGCCGCTGGCGTGATGCCGCTTCTGCCTGAGGTTGTAGTAGCGCTCGACCCAGCGGCGCGGGGCGCTGCAGATTTCCTCCGGCAAGACAGAAATGCCGACCGGAGCCTCGACCACGGGCATGCGGTCGTGCACCGGTGTCCAGGGATGGTGTGCGGCCTCGTAGTAGTAGCGCGCTGACGTGCCGTAGCTCTGCGTGACCCAGTAGATCATGATCGTGGTCAGCAGATCGTCCTTGCTGAAGCGGGTTTCGACGTCGCCGTGGCAGTCGCTCCAGCTGCGTTGCTTCTCGACGATCCACGCCGCCAGCCCCACCGGTGAATCGTTGAGCGCTGCCGCAATGGTCTGCGGCTTGGTGCTTTGCAGCGCCGAGTAGGCCGATTCAGTGGCGAAGAAGTTCTGCAGGCGTGCGGCCATCGTCGCTTCGTCGGCGTCGTAGTCTTCGGGCGCCGGCGTGCCGCCGCTGAACAGGTCCAGCGGCAGCATCATCGGGAAGTGCACGCCGATCACGCGCTCGGGATAGCGGTGCCCCAGATCGGCCGTGATCAGCGCGCCCCAATCGGCGCCGTGCGCGGCAAAACGCGGATAGCCCAGCCGTTCCATGAGCTTTACCCAAAGCCCGGAAGTGCGCCAGAAATTGATACCGGGCTTGCGCAGCGGCGTGGAGAATCCGTGGCCCGGCAAAGACGGCACCACCACGTCGAAGGCATCCGCAGGATCGCCGCCGTGCGCGCCGGGATCGGTGAGCGGGCCGATCACTTTGCGATATTCCCAGAATGTCCAGGGCCAACCGTGCGAGAGGATCAGCGGCTTGGGATCGGGACCCTTGCCGCGCATGTGGATGAAGTGGATCGGCACACCATCGATCTCGGTGCGGAACTGCGGACATGCGTTGATGGCGCGTTCGTGCTTGCGCCAGTCGTAGCCGTCGATCCAGTAGGCCACCAGTTCCTTGAGGTAGGCGGTGTTGCTGCCGTACTGCCAGCCTTCGTTGGCGAAGTCGTCGGCCCAGCGCGTGACTTTCAGGCGCGCGCGCAGATCGTTGAGCACCTCGTCCGGCACATCGACGCGAAATGGTTCCATGGCATTTTCCTCCGGTGGCGGCGAATGACGCCAGCGCTGCGCGCCGTCCGCCGCATGCCCTGCTCAGCTGCGCAGCGACCTGAAGCCCGCACGGACCTCTTCTGAGAAGATCTTGGGTTGCTCCCAGGCCGCAAAGTGGCCGCCCCGGTCGACCTTGTTGAAGTGGATGAGCTTGGGATACGCCCGCTCCGCCCAACTCCGCGGGAGCGGATAGAGCTCGTCAGGGAAGACGCTCACGGCAACCGGGACGGTGACGCCCTTGACGCCGAAGAACGAGCCCTTGTTCTCCCAGTAAAGGCGGCCCGAGGAAACCGCGGTGCCCGTCAGCCAGGTGAGCGTGACGTTGTCGAGGATGTCGTCTCGTGTGAGGCCGGCGGCCTGCCCGGCGAAGATGCGGGAGATCAGCCGGTAGCTGCGCTGGTCGTGGTCGAGGAAGTAGGCTGCCAGGCCCACCGGAGAATCCGCCAGGCCGTACATGGTCTGTGGACGCAAGCCCAGCTGGAAGCCGTAGCCGATCCCCTTCTGGTAGACGAATTGAAGGCGCTCGTAGGCGATCTTCTCGTCGGCCGAGAGATCGGAGGGCGCCGGCGCGCCCGAGAATGCTGCCTTGTCGATGTCGGCCGGAATCGCGTTGGGCATGTTGGTATGGATGCCGAGCAATTCCGCAGGCGCGTGCGCGCCCATCTCCTCGGTGATGATCGCGCCCCAGTCGCCGCCCTGCGCCACGAACTTGTTGTAGCCGAGGCGCTTCATGAGCACGACCCAGGCGCGCGCGATGTGCTGAGGATCCCAGCCGGCGGCGGTCGGCTTGCTCGAGAAGCCGTAGCCGGGCATCGATGGAATCACCACATGGAACGCATCCGCTGCGCTGCCGCCGTGGGCGGTGGGATCGGTGAGGGGGCCGATGATCTTCATCTGCTCGATGATCGATCCGGGCCAGCCGTGCGTGACGATGAGCGGCAATGCGTTGTCGTGTTTGGAACGGACGTGCATGAAGTGAATGTCCAGTCCGTCGATCTCGGTCAGGAACTGCGGCACGGCGTTCAGCTTCGCCTCGGCCTTGCGCCAGTCGTAATCCTTCCCCCAATAGCGCGCGAGTGCCTGAATCGTGGCGAGCTGAACGCCTTGCGAGTCATCCGCGACCGTTTCCTTTTCGGGGAATCGCGTCGCGTTGATGCGCCGGCGCAGTTCGGTGAGATCCGACTCCGGAAAATTCACGTGAAACGGACGGATGGCAAGTCCGTCAGCGCCCATTTGTTGCGTGGCTTGATTCATGGCTTGAGACCTTTCTGAAAGACCGAGAAGACCGAGGGTGCTGACAGCGGTTGCCGCTGCAGCTCCGACAAAGAGACGGCGACTGAAATCGGGCGTCTGTTGCATGACGAGAACTCCTTGGCAACCGCGGTTGCATTCGGGAGTGACTGCAAACGTTCACTACCCGGGAGTGAGAATGCCGGGCACGGTGGTTGGCTTGTATTGCACCGTGGGTTCACGGTTCGACCTCTTGGTATCGACGTACACGACCGCCGCACGCGAAACGCAGGCGGCGTTCAACGCTCGGGCCGAGGGCCTGCGCAGAGGGTTGGGCGCTCTGAACCTTGGTTCAGGCGAGGGCTGGCAAGGTGAACCTGAGAGCGGCGCCGTGCGGCCGCCGGGCCTCCGCCCACAAGCTGCCGCCGTGGGCATCGATGATGGAGCGGCAGATCGACAGGCCGATTCCCAGGCCGCTGGACTTTGTGGTGTAGAAGGATTCGAAAATCCGCTCGCGATGCTCCGGTGCGATGCCGGGGCCGGTGTCGGCGACCGTGACGAGCAGGCCCTGCGACGGACTCGATTCGGTGCTGATCACCAAGGTCCGCAGTCCGGCATCGGCGCCGACCATGGCCTCGATCCCGTTGAGTATCAGATTCAGCATCACCTGCTGCAGTTGAACTCGATCGGCGCAAACGGGCGGAAGCCCCTGCGCGAGCTGCGTGTGGACCGTCACGCCATTCTTCGACAGCTCGCCTCGCACGAGTGCGATCACGTTGCCGATGGCATCGTTCAGGTCGACGCTCTCCTTGCGCGAGGGCGCTCTCCTGACCTGATCGCGGATCCGGCCGATGATGTCGCCTGCCCTGTAGGTATCGGTGACCACGCACTCGAGCGCCTCACTGACTTCTCCCAACTCTGGCGGGTCTCTCGCGAGGAAGCGCAGCGCTGCGTGGGCGTTGTTGCGAGCCGCGCCGATCGGCTGGTTGACTTCGTGGGCGATGGATGCCGCGAGCTGCCCCATCGTGGCCAGGCGATTCGCGTGCGCCAGCTCCGCCTGCACCTCGCGCATCGCCTCTGCAGCATTCTTGCGCTCGGTCAGGTCGAGCACGAATGAGACGCCCTGGTACGCGTCTTCCTCGAACGTTGCCGCGCCGATCAGCACAGGGACGCGGCCGCCGTCCTTGCGGAAGAACTCCTTCTCATAAGGCTGCAGCCGCCCCGTGGCCCTCAGTACCGGCAGGGACGTCTGCTCGTCGCGGTCGCGCCATTCCGTCGGCGTCAGGTCGGTCCAGCGGACACGCCCTGATGCGAGATCGTCGCGGTCGTATCCCACCATGAGAAGAAACGCATTGTTCGCTTCGAGAATCCTGCCTTCGAGATCCCAGAAGAAGATCCCGATGATGTTGGCATCCACCAGGCGGCGGATCCTGGCTTCGCGCTCGGCGAGATCCCGATAGAGGCGAGCGTTCTCCATCGAGATCGCCGCTTCGGAGGCCAGCAGCTTGAGGATGGCCATGCGAGCGGGAGTGAATGCATGCGGCGTGAGCTTGTTCTCCAGGTACAGCGTTCCGAGCAGGCGGGCCTGCTTGAGTATCGGCAGGCACAACACCGACCGTGCGTGATGCTTGCGAATGTAGTCATCGGCAGAGAACGGGTTCTCTCCCGAGGCGTCGTGCAGCAGCACGCTTTCCTTGGTGCGCAGGACATAGCGGAAGACCGACACGGGTAGATCCGCTCCGGTCACGCTCGCTTGTCGGAGACGGACGTCCACCTCGTCACCGCCGGTCGTGGCTTCTGCTTCTATCCGATAGGCGTCCCCTCTCGCCAGGATCAGCACACCCCGTTCGGCGCCGGCATGCTCGATGGCGGTGTGCATCAGCGTGTCGATCAGCTTGTCCAGGACAATCTCGCCCGACAGCGCTTCAGAGACCTTCATCACGGTCGCCAGATCGAGGCGCTCGACCGATGTCTGTATCGTGGCGTTGGGCTCCGCGATCGGCCTGTCCGCCCCGAGGTGCGGATACAGCTGCTCGAGTTGTCGAACCTTGCCGTCAGCGCCCCAATGGAGGTAGCAGCTCCGCGCTTCCCGCAGGTAGGTCGTCGCGATCTTCTCGAAGCCGCGCGCCGCGTAAAAGCATCCAGCGCGCTCGTTGGCGATCGCCTCGATGTGGACAAAGCCCTGGGTGTGCGCCGAACGCACGGCTTTCTCATAGAGGTCTTGAGCTTCGAGCACGCGGCCCTCGATCCTGGCGATCTCCGCAGCAATGATCGCGGCGCGGCTCTCGAAGGTCACAGGGTTGTGCTGGGCCCACACTTCGAGCTGCTTGTGGTGACCGGCCAAAGCCTCGAGGTGTTGCGGCCTCTGGTCGTCAGCGGCGTACTCGCAGGCTGCAGCATGCGCGAGCGCACCGTAGAGTTGGAATTCGGCGGTTTCGAAGTTTGCCGCTGCGTTCCAAAGGAGGCGCTGCGCATTCATCGCAGCGCTGACCGCAGCCGAGTGGTCGCCGGCGAGAAATCGTGCTTGCAGCTTGCGGACCGAATAGAAAAATTCGACAAGCCCCAAATTGCGGTCGCTGGCCAGATGGCGTTCGGTATCGCGCTCGCTATATCCCTCGTGATCCAGCCGCCCGAAAGCCGCAGTCAATCCGCGCAGACTCCGTATCAACGCCAGCTGGGAGCCGCAGATGCCGTTGGCGAGGCCCAACTGGGCCTGGCTGGAAAAGGCCAGACCGTTTTCGGCTTCCAGCTGTACTTCCGCGAGGGGAGTTCCCGATGCCAGACTGATCGTGATCGATGTGTGAAAACTATAGCCCGCAAAGGCGAGGTCGCCGGCCCGGTACGCGGCGTCGAACGCCCGGCGTATCAGCTCCCGCCCGCTGGCAGGGTGCTTTGTCCACGGCATCACCAGCGCGCCCACGCACAAGTAGGTTCGCGCTTGATAACGCGTCAGGCCGCGTTTCTCGACCAGGTCATATCCGAGCTGGCCGAACCGGTATCCGTCTCTGTAGTTGCCGAAGCGCGGCCCGGCAAGAAAGGCCAGCCAGACGTAGCCGTAGCACGAGGCATCGCTGCTGCCGTATTCGAGGCTGAGACTGACCAGGCGGCAGACAACGAGTGACGAGAGGTGCTCATCGGAGAAGAAGGACGGTGTCACGGCTTCCGAGTAGACGTCCAGAGTGTCCAGGACCTCAGGGTCCGTTATCAGTGGCAGCTCCACGAGGTCCTCGATTTGCCGGCTGCCGAGCAGTGTCCAGATCCGTGTGTACTCGCGCATCGCGTCTTCGCGCGTCGGATGTCTCGACCAGTCGGTGCCGTCGCGGCGGAGCCACTCCAGGAAGACATCGAGTCCGCGGTCGCTCTTGTCCCACTTGGTGTAGAGCGTGAGCCGCAGACGTGTCGCGACACTGTAGTCATGGCGACTCACGGCCCGTTCGGCCAGGCGCGAGAGACGATTCTCGGCCGTCACCATGTCTCCCGTCAGCAGTTCGCACTCAGCCATCAGGCATTCGATGGCAAACATGAGCGTGTAGTTGTGCCCCCAGGTCTCCTCTGCAAGGAGGACGCTGCCCGCCCTGAGGTACTTGAGCGCCGAGACATAGGCGGTTGAGATCTTTGCACGCCGACCGGCGATCAGATTGAGGTCTGCGACGTTCTCCCGCTCCGCGACCGAGGCGATGAGATGGGAGCCGCGGTTCAGTTGATTGACGATTTCGAATATCGTCTCCTCCCGCTTCCCCGCGGGCGTGTGCTCGGCCAGCAGCGTTCCAAGGCGCAGATGCGTCCGGGCGCGCTGTTCCTCGGGGATCAGTGAATAGGCCGCTTCCTGCACGCGGTCATGGAGAAAGCGGTAGCCGTCGTTCGAGCGGAAGATCAAGCCGACGCGAACCGCCCCCCACAGGTGGTCGTGCAATTCCTCGATCGATTCCTGGCAGGCCATCCGCAGCATGTCGAACTCGGCGCTGTTTCCCAGGCAGGCAAACTGATGCAAGGTCTTCCGCGTTGTCAATGGCAGGCGGTTCAATTTTCCGATCATCAGCGCCACGACGTTGTCGGTGTAGCCCTTGGCATGGATGAGGCTCAGATCCCATGACCATCGCCCTTCGTCGTAGTCGAAGGCGAGCAAGCCCTCGTCTGCCAGCCCGGAGATGAACTGGATCGCGAAGAATGGATTGCCGGTCGTCTTCTCGTGGATCAATTGCGCCAACGGGCCGGCGCGCTCCGGTTCGCAGCGAAGAGAGTCCGCCAGCAGTTGCTCCAGGTTGTCGCGATCCAGCGGGGCGAGGACGATTTCCTGCAACACGGCTCCGGCTTCACCGATGGCGCTCAGCTTGCGCAGCAAAGGGTGCGAAGCGCTGACTTCGTTGTCCCGATAAGCGCCGATCAGCAGAAGGTGCTTCAGGTCGGAGCGCGTCAGCAGGTCCTCGAGCAGGTCGAGCGTGGCCGCGTCCAGCCATTGCAGGTCATCGAGGAAGAGCGCGAGCGGATGCTCGGGCCGCGCGAATACGCCGATGAAGCGCCGGACCGCCAGCTGAAAGCGCCTCTGCGCATCCTGGGGAGGAAGCTCGGGCACCGGCGGCTGTTCCCCGATGATGTGCCTGAGTTCCGGCACGAGCTCGACCATGAGCAGACCGTTCGGATCCAGAGCCTCGCGAAGCGCGTCGCGCCATCTGCACAAGTCTTCTTCGCTCATGCTCAGGAGCGGACGGATCAGTCCCCGGAACGCCTGCGCCAGCGTGGCATACGGAATGTCGCGTTTGTACTGATCGAACTTGCCTGACGCGAACAAGCCGCGAGTAGGAACAAGCGGCTTCTGAAGCTCGTTGACGACAGCGGATTTGCCGATGCCCGAGTATCCGCAGACGAGCACCAACTCGGACCTGCCTCCGGCGACGATGCGATCGAACGCGGCGAGAAGCGTGTCGACCTCCGAGCTGCGCCCATAGAGCTTCTCGGGGATCATCAGGCGATCCGGAGCGTCATGATCGCCCAGCGCGAAATCGTCGATGCGCCCCTGCGCGTGCCATTCGGCGAGGCAGCGCCGCAGGTCGCGCTCGACTCCCGCCGCCGACTGGTATCGGTCCTCGGCGGTCTTGGCGAGCAGCTTCATGACGATGGCGGAAACGGCGACGGGAATGCTCGTCAATCGCTCGCTGGGGTTTGTCGGCTGTCGCGCAATGTGGCAGTGCACCCACTCCATCGGGTCGGCTGCCGTGAACGGAAGGCGGCCGGTCAGCATTTCATAGAAGGTGACGCCGAGCGAGTACAGGTCGCTTCGCGAATCGATCGAGCGGTTCACCCGCCCGGTTTGCTCGGGTGCCATATAGGCGAGCGTTCCGGCGATGAATTCGGGAGGTTCAGGCGCCTGCCGCTCGCGCGGGAGGCGAGACGCAATGCCGAAGCCGGTGAGCCAGACACGCTCCGCAGCCGCATCCACGATCACGTTGGAAGGCTTGATGTCCTTGTGGACGAGGCCACGGGCGTGAAGCCGACCGAGTGCGGACGCCATGGGCGCTGCCAAGCGCAGAACTTGTTCGAGCTGCATCGGCTGACGGATGAGGCGATGGAGGGGGATACCTCCTGAAAACTCGACGAACAGCGTCGTCTGCCCGTGCTCGCGCACGAGTTCAACGGGCCGCAACGCCCACGCAGCCTCGAGGTCGTCCTTGAGTTCGTATTCGTGCGTCAGGCGACGGGTTCCCTGAAGCGTCGGGTGCTCCGCGCCGGAGCGCGTTGGCATGAAAGCGTATCGATCGCCCTTTGCGTCGTCGCGCCGAAGTCTGCAGAAGACGCGCTCGGCGTCCTCCCACAGCACGTCTGCGGAGTCAGCGTCCAAGTCGCCGTCGAGCGTGTTCATGGTTCGACTCGAGGTGTCTGGCCGCGCGCGAAGGCGCGACAAAGGCAATCGATCAGGACGGCCTCGTCCAAGGGCTTGTGAAGGTAGCAGTGGACTCCCAGGTTCAGCATGCGTTGGCGGACGCCTTCTTCCGGACGGGCCGTGATCAGGATCGTCGGGATCGCGTGCCCCGTCGCGACCAGGTGTCCATACAGCTCCGCACCGGTCATCGCAGGCATGTGAATGTCGGCGACCAGGCAGGCCGTCGCAGGCAATTGGGCGGAGGCGAGGAATTCGGCCGCGGACGGGAACACCGCGACCGTGTAGCCGTGCGACTTGAGCAGTCTTCGCAGGGAGTCGCGAAAGGACTGGTCGTCATCGACGATGGAGATCAAGGAGGATTGGGGCACGCGCCGAGAGTACGCCGAAGCGAGGTTCGGATCTCTAAGCCTTGGTTTAGGCGTGGGCGGGCGGCCACCCGCAGAGACGTCGGCTCCAGATCCTGGCGCCTACGAGCGCTCGGCCTTCTTCGGCAGCAGCTTGAGGTTGTCCGCCATTCGGCAGAGTTCCGGGAGCGATGCGGCCTCGATCTTGCGCATCATGTTGCTTCGATGAACCTTCACCGTGGTTTCCGTGATGCCCATGTCGCCGGCAATCTGCTTGTTCAGCCGGCCCTGCACGACCTGGACAAGAATCTCGCGCTCACGCGGCGTCAGTTCTTCGAATCGCGCCCTGAGCGCGCTCAGGGATTGGTCGTTCTCGCGACGTGCGCGGTCTCGAGCGAGCCCCACGTTCACGGCGTCCAGAAGGTCCTGGTCCCGGAACGGCTTGGTCAGAAACTCGATGGCGCCCGCCTTCATCGCCTGCACGGTCATCGGAATGTCTCCATGTCCGGTGATGAAGACGATCGGGAGCGACTCGCCCGCCGCGGCAAGATCGCGCTGAAATTCCAGCCCGCTCCTCCCCGGCATCCTCACGTCCAGAACCAGGCAAGTCGGCCTGTCGGGCGGCTCGGCCCTCGCAAACTCGGCTACCGACGCAAACGCCAGTGCCTGCAAACCGGCTGAGCGCAGCAGTCGTTCGAGCGATGAGCGAAATTCCGTGTCGTCGTCGATGACCACCACGCAGGCGTCCGAGTCGGGCATCGCTTTCGTCAGCGATTGATGTTCCACAGGGAGCGTCTCCACGCTTGCAGGTCGTCACATTGCGGCCTGTTCGAGCCCTATCCTCCGCGCATCGAGGTTCGCAGGCAATGACCACGGAGCGGTCTGGGTCTTGTGACGCGAGCGGAAGCGGCGGCTCGTCGGCTCCGCTCGCTGCGACAAGCTAAGCCGGCGTGATGTGCGGCAGTGCAGCGAGCCTGCGGAACCGGAGCTTTTGCCAGACCTTCCAGGCGAGCCAAACCGCGGGGCACAGGATGACGACGAACAATGCGATCCCGGTATTGCGATCGAGCAGAGCGATCGCATCGGGCACCGCTGCGCGCAGCAGCCAACCGCCACCCATCGCCAGGCCCGCCCAGAGAAGGGCGCCAATCCCGGCCGCCGACAAGAACCCGGGGAGCGGCAGGCGCAGCGCGCCGGCAATGGGCGATGCCACGATGGAGAACCCGGGGATGAACTTTGCGATCACCAGCGATGGCAGTCCCCAGCGCACGAAACGGGCTTCGGTCCGAGTCACGCAAGACGCCGGATTGACCGACAGGTAGCACAGGCCGGCAAGCACGCGGTAACCCAGACATCGTCCTGCCACGTACCACACGACGTCGGCGACGAGCGAGGCGAGCACCGCCGCCGCCAGCGCCTTGCCCAGCGTCAACGGGGAGGCAGCAAGGCTTCCGGCCAGCAGCAGCGTCGGCACCGCCGGCACGGGCACGCCCAGTTGCTCCAGCAGCACGTTCACGAAGACAACGGGGACGGCGTTGCGCTCGACCGCCCCAGCGATTTCGGCAATGTTCATGATGTCGGCCGCTGCGAGCGGCTCCGGTTGGGTGCGACGCAGGTCGGATTCACGACGCCTGGGGTAGGTAGCTCGGCCGCGCTGCGGTCATCCCGCGCTTGACTTGCAACGTGAGTTCATCGGCCAGCACCTCGTCCAAGCCCGACTCGAGTCCGTCGAGCGCACGCCGGACGATCTCCTGCGGACTGGACTTCGGGATATCGAACCCGCGCGTGAGATCGGTATCGACGCCGGCCATGTGCAGCGCCAGCACCTGGGTCTTCTGTGCTGCCAGCTCGTTGCGCAGCGCGTTGGTGAGTGACCAGGCTGCGGACTTGCTTGCCGAGTAGGCTGCCAGCTCGCCGCCGTAGACCCACGAGGTGAGCGACAAGACATTGAGCAATGCGCCGCCGCCGTTGCCTCTGAGAATCGGCGCGAAGGCCTTGCTCATGCGCAACATCGCGAAGAAGTTGGTCTCGAAGTGGCGCCGCGCAACGTCTTCGCTGTCGGCGGCGAGAAAACCTCCCGGCTGGGCCACGCCGGCGTTGTTGATCACCAGCGTCACGTCCGACGCCAGCGCTGCGGCAGCCGCCACGTCTTCCGGCTTGTTGACATCGAGCCGCAGGGCCTGGATGCCGGACTGGGTGACGGTCGCGGGATCGCGCGCGGCCGCGTAGACCTTGCGGGCACCGCGCTCGAGCAGTTCGCGCGTGAATGCCAGGCCGATGCCGCGATTTGCGCCCGTGACGAGGGCGACGGCGTTCTCAATCTTCATAGGATCTCCAGAGGAGCGAACAGACTCACTTCCCGGCAGTGCAGCAGGACTGCACTGCCGGGGCCGGCGGATCAACGAGCAAGCCAAGCCGCCGGCCGCATCACGCTGCCACGGCATCCGTGGCCACGACGCTCGTGGCGACATCGATATTGCCGTGGACGGCCTTCGAGTACGGGCACATTTCGTGCGCTGCGTGCGCGATCGCCTCTGCCACGTCGAGCGGCACGCCCGGCATGCGGACCTCGATCCGGGCCTGGATGAAGTACGCATTGCCGGTCATGCCGAGATCCACTTCGATCTCGACGGACATGTCGGCGGGAACCGTCACCTTCTTCGCCTTGGCTGCGTAGCCCAGCGCGCCGGTGTAGCAGGCCGACCAGGCGCCGGCGAACAGCTGCTCCGCGGTCGGATGCAGCTGAACTGCCTTGAGCTCGATTTCGTTGCCGGGCTTGCCGGGGGTCGACAGCTGGATGTCGATGCGCTCATCGCCGCGAGGGGCGCCGTCACGGCGGCTGGCCGTCGTATGGGTCTTGCCTGTCATCAGCACGGTTTGGATCTTGGTGGTCATTGCGGAGTCCTCATCAGTGGGTTGGCCCTGGTTGTCGGAGCGCGGGCACATCCGTGCACCGTGCGCCATTCCATTTGGCAGCGCGATAGGGCGTGGATCGCGCGCCGGGAACGGGGTAGAGCTGGCCTGGCGAGCCAGGCAGGCGGTCTCTGGGGCGCGCCGATCAGTGCGTCGAGCCGCTCTCGAGAGCGATGACGACCGGATGACCGAAGTCGCGGCCCACCGTGGTGCGCGCAAAGAAGTAGTTGTTGCGATCGCGCTCGCTGAGTTCGTCGAGTTGAACCTCGCCACGGCCATCGCACGCAAAGCAGAGCGTGCGGCCCGGATTGATCAGCGACGCGAAGAAGAGCTGGTGCGAGCGCATGACGAACTCCTTGGCAACCGGTGGTTGCATTCGGGTGTGACTGCAAACGTTCACAACCCGGGAGTAAGCATCGGCGCTGCGGCGGTTGGTTTGTATTGCGCCGTGGTCGATTGGTTCGACCTCTTGGTATCGAGGCGCCCCGTGGCCGCACGCGAAACGCGAGGCGGCCTTCAACCAGTGTGTCGAAAGCCTGCGCCGATGGTCGGGGCCGCTGAACCTTGGTTTAGAAGCACCGATCCTTGCCTCCGGCAGCTTCCAGGCATCTCTCCCGGCCGTGCGCGGCGTCGACGAAGGCGCTGGCTCAAGTCGCAGGCCGCTTCAGCACGGCGGTGCCCTTGGCGGCCTCGAGCACGGCGCCGTTCATGCGCTCGTACGTGGCGCGGGCCGACCGCGTGCGGTCGGGGCCGTTGCGTACCGCCGCCGGCAGCAACGACGCACGGCGAAGCTCGACCTCGAGCCCTGCCCACACCGCGTCACAGGCCTGGCCCCAGGCATGCACGGTGGGCCACCAGCGCCCCAGCGGCATGGCCTTGGCGCCGCCGGCCACGTCCACTGTACGCAGGGCAAAGCCGACATCGTGGGCCAGACTGTCGAAGCGCAGCGCCTCGGCCACGCAGAACACCACCAGGCTGCGCAGGCCGAACGCCTCGTCGCCATGCACGGTGCCGCGAGCCAGGCTGCGCACCGCGTGCTCCAACTTCGGGGCGCTGACCGACAGGTCACCGGTGAGGCTGCCGTAACGCCCCATCTCGGTGGCAAGGCCCACCTGGGTGATGTACAGATCGCTCGGGCGCAGTTGCAGCGGCAGCGCCACGCTCCTGTCGGGCACGACCACGCGCAGAGCGACTGGTGGCCCGCCGCGGCAGCAGCGGTAGAAATTGTTTCCCCAGCGGATGATGTTGGTATCCTCGGTCAGGCGCTCGCGCAGCTGGCCGATCTGCTGAGCCCAGTCGAAGCGAATGACAAGTTCATGCACGGCGCGCTCCCGGTGGTGTGGGAACCTTAGTCTGTCGGGCCCGCGGCGCAATCCCCAACACGTGGCCGGACACCCTTTGCGGTCAAGGCTCTTCAATGGCAGGACACGCGCAAGTGAAGGCAGTCTTCTTCGGTATCGGGGTTGTCCTTGGCCTGGTCGGCTGTGCAAATGCACCGCGGTCCACTGCCCGCATCGTGCAGATCGATCGCACGACCTACGGCATCGCCCATGTCACCGCGCCGGACTACGAAGGCATCGGCTACGGCGCGGCGTACGCCCATGCACAGGACAACCTCTGCCTGACCGCCGAGCATCTGTTGACCCTGCGCGGCGACCGCACCCGTTTTCTGGGCGCGAAAGGGACCGGCGAAATCGGCCTGGGACGCCTGCCCAACCCGCAGGTCGACCTCTTCATCCGGGCTCACATGGACGACGCTGCGCTCGCTCGCGCCGCATCCACATCAAGCCCCGACGTGCAAGCGTCGATGCGAGGCTACGTCGCGGGCTACAACCGCTATCTGCAAGACGCGATCGCCGCCGGCAGCGTGCCCGAGGGCTGCCGCGCAAAGCCCTGGCTGCAGCCGATGACGATCAGCGACATGCTTCGCGGGACCGAACAGGCGATGATCCTCGGCGGCCTGGGCGCCTTCGCGAGTGCGGTACTGGCAGCCGAGCCGCCGTCGCCCACGGCCAAGACCGGCGCAGCGGATGTAGACCCGCAGGGCGACGCTGCCGAACTGGCGCACTACAGCTTCAATGCAAATCCCGACGGCGCCCAGTACGGCTCCAACGGCTGGGCCTTCGGCCGCAACGCCACGCTGGACGGCCGCGGCCTGCTGCTTGGCAATCCGCACTTCCCGTGGGATGGCGCCAACCGTTTCTGGCAGGTCCACCTGACGATTCCCGGCACGCTGGACGTGATGGGCGTGAGCGGCAGCATGTCGCCGCAGGTGGTCATCGGGTTCAACCACGACGTGGCGTGGACCCACACGGTGTCGACGGGGCAGCGCTTCACGCTGTACGAATTGACGCTCGACCCGGTCGATCCCACCGTCTACCTGATCGACGGCGAGCGCCACAAGATGACGGCCAGGATAGTGAGCCTGCCGCCCGAGGCCAGCGCCGGCACGGCCGCGATCAGCAAGGTCTTCTACAGCAGCGAATGGGGGCCGATCGTCTCGATTCCACGCGCCGGGCTCGGCTGGACCGCGGCCCACGCGTACGCGCTGCGCGACGCCAACAGCTTCAACACCCGCGCCGGCGACGCCTGGATGCGCATGGCGCGCGCCCATGACGTCACGGATCTGCGCGCCGCAATGGGCAACCAGGGCATTCCCTGGGTCAATACCATCGCTGCCGATCGCGACGGCAATGCGATGTACGCGGACCTGTCGGTCGTGCCCGACGTCTCCGCCGCCCTGCTCGAGCGCTGCGCACCGTCGCCGGCCGCCGCCGCGCTCTTCGGCAGCTCCGGGCTGGCGGTTCTCGACGGCTCCCGCAGCGCGTGCGCCTGGGCGCGAGACCCTGCCGCGACCGCATCCGGCCTCATCGCGCCGAACCGCATGCCGGTGCTGATCACGCCGGACTGGGTGCAGAACAGCAACGACAGCTACTGGCTGAGCAATCCGGACGTGGCTCCCATGGCGGGCGTGTCACCCCTCGTCGGGCCGGTCGGCACGACGCAGCGTCTGCGCACCCGCAGCGGCATCATGGAGATCCGGAGCCGGCTCAGCGGTGCCGATGGTCTTGCGGGCAACCGGATGGGACCCGATGAACTTCGCAGCGTGATCTTCCGCGACCACAACTTCGCCGGGCGCCTGGTGATGGACGACCTCGGTGCCGCCTGCAAGGCCGCCGCCGCTTCGCTCTCGCCGGACGCGAGCGAGGGCTGCCGCGTGCTCGTGGCCTGGGACCGCACCAGCAATGCCGAGTCAGCGGGGTCACCGCTCTTTCGCGAGTTCTGGCGCAAGGCCAAAGACATTCCCAAGATCTGGCGTGTGCCCTTCGACCCCAGCCGGCCGATCGCGACACCGAGCGGGCTCGACATGGGCAACCCGGTCACGCGCGACGCCGTCTTCAAGGCACTGGCCGAAGCGGTAGTGATCGTTCGCGCGGCAGGATTCGCCCCCGACGCGGCGCTCGGCATCGCGCAGTCGCGCCTGGTGCAGGGCCAGCGGATCCCGCTGCACGGCGGCAATGAATTCGAAGGCGTACTCAACAAGCTGGAGACACAAGGACAGCCAACGATCGACGCCGGCGGCTATCGGGTCAATTTCGGCAGCAGCTACATGCAGGTCGTGACCTTCGACGATCGAGGTCCCGTGGCGCAAGGCATCCTCACCTACGGCCAGAGCAGCGAGCCGGGATCGGAGCACGCCTACGATCAGTTGCCCATGTTCGCCGCGAAGCATTGGCAGCCTCTGCCCTTTCACCCGGCGGACGTGGAATCGCAGCTCATCGGCAGGCCGCTTCGGCTGAATTACTGACCCGCACAGGCGCCAGGTGAGAATCTTCCGCCGAAGTACGCGCCTTGGACTGCTTTCAAGACCATCGAGCTTCGCAGGGACGAGCGGACACCCGGAGTCGATGCGAACGAATGCCTCGACGACATCGCGGCTCACGGAGTGCACGTGACCGATGCGCACGTTCGAATCACGGAGGAGGCGATTCGGTGAGTCCTGAGAGAGACGGCTCGCTGGATCCGTCCGGCGGCAAGATGCCGGCCGTCAGCATGTACTCCGTGATCAGGGTCGCGGCCTGCAGCGCGGACGACACCGTCGTGTCGATCGCGATGTCGGCTTGTTCGGGGGCTTCATACGGCGAATCGATGCCGGTGAAGTCCTTGATCTGGCCGAGCCGGGCCTTTGCGTAGAGTCCTTTCGGATCGCGCTGTTCGGCAACCGCCAGCGGCGTGTCGATGAATACCTCGATGAACTCGCCCTGGTCGAAGAGTGCCCGGGCCAGGCGTCTTTCGTTCCGGAATGGCGAGATGAGCGCAGCGATCGTGATCAGCCCGGCATCCACCATCAGTCGGGCGACTTCCGCGACTCGCCGGATGTTCTCGATCCTGTCGCGTGGGGTGAAGCCAAGATCGCTGCTCAGGCCGTGGCGCATGTTGTCGCCGTCCAGCAGGTAGGTCCGTACGCCACGGGCGTGGAGCAGCCGTTCGAGCGTGACGGCGACCGTGGATTTTCCGGCACCCGACAACCCGGTCAGCCAGACGACGGCGCTGCCGTGACAGTTGACCCTTCGGCGTGCGGCCTTGTCGACCACGACGTCTTGCCACTGGAGATTCGTCATCAGGCGATTGTGGCTCCGCCACGGAGCCGAGCCGGGCCTGCCGTTCCTCGGCGGAGCCGCCGCGTCAGAACCCCAGCTCGCGCCACATCACGACCAGCGCAGAGCGCAGGAAGCTCAGCGCCGGGGCTTCCCATCGCCCATCGATGACGACGTGCCCGCGCCAGCTTTGGCCCGAGAGGCTGCCGAGCCGATTGTCGCCGGCCAGCGTCACGCGGTACATGGCACGGTCGGGCACCAGCTGGCCGTGTTTGTCGCGGGTCGCGATCGATCCGCCGAAGGTCTTCGCCAACTGGCCGTTTTGCAGTACCCGCGTCGCGTCGGGGTCGATGCCGGTGACGCCCAGGTCGAGCACCGGCCCGCCGCCGCCGTCGGTGAAGAATCGCGCGGTGTCGCCGAGTTCGATGCGGCGCACCGCGTCTTCGTCCAGATAGGTTTCCACCTGCCAGCGATCGCCCTTGACCAGCACCGCGAGGCGCTCGCGGTTCTGCACCCAGACGCCGGGTTTCAAGTCGGGCTCGATGTCGCGCAGCACGCCGTCGAACGGTGCGGCGGGGGCGTAGAGCGCCATCTCGGCACGCACGCTCGCCAGTTCGGCTTCAGCGGTCCGCTCATCCTGCTGCAGGGTTTGCAGGTTGCGGCGCTGGTCGGTGTTGACGCCGGCGGCGGTCGACTCCCAGCGCAGCTCGGTGAGGCGCGCCTGGGCCCGGCTCCAGCGCAGGCGCAGCTCGGGCGAGGTCATCTCCATCAGCGTCTGCCCGGCGTGCACCGCAGCGCCGTCGGCCCAGGGCAGCTTGACGATCTGGGCGCCCGCCGGCGCGTGGACCGGGAAGATCTCCACCGGCTTCAGCAGGCCCGAAGCGGACTGGCGCGTCGGCCAGGGCACGACGGCCAGCACGGCCAGCAGCAAGGCCAGCAGTGCGGTGCGCCGCATGCGGTAGCGCCGCAGCCGTGCCGCTGCGGCGCCGGCATCGGGGCGCGACGAACGAATCAGGGCAGGCCACATCTTCACTTCGCTCCACAAAGGCATCACGATGAACCAGCCGATCTCGACGATGAACAGCATCACGCCGACGGCCTTGATGAAAAACGCATAGACCAGCGCGGCAATGCCGAGGAAGACGACCAGCCTGTAGATCCAAGTCGCATAGGCGAAGCCGATGATCCCGAGGCGGCGCCAGGCCGGCAGGCTCTCGGGCGCGGGTGCGCCCAGCCCGAACAGGCGTTCACGCAGGTCCCAGCGCGCGAGCGCGGAGGCGCGCTGGTGCAGGTTCGGCATGTCCAGCCAGTCCGACAACAGGAAGTAGCCGTCGAAGCGCATGAATGGGCTCGCGTTGACGGCCAGCGTCGTGATCCAGGTCGTGGTGGCGAGCAGGAAGGCGATGGACTTCGGCAGGCCTTCGGGCAGCAGCACCCAGGCGAGCGTGGCCCACACCGCGATGACGAGTTCGGTGGCCACGCCTGCGGCGGCCACGGCCAGGCGCTGGTGGCGGCTGGAGAGCTTCCACACCTCGTTGGTATCGGTGTAGGCGACCGGGAACATCACCAGCAGGGCGACGCCCATCGTCGGCACGCGGCAGCCGAAGCGCTTGGCGGTGAAGGCATGCCCCAGCTCGTGCAGCAGCTTGATGCCTGCGATCGTCAAGCCATAGGCGGCCAGCCCGTTCCATGTGAAGGTGTCGAGCAGCGTCGTCGAGAAACGCTCCCAGTCCCGATAGACCTCGAAGCCGCCGACGAGCAGCGCCAGCAGCGTGAGCCGGGCGAAGCCCCGGGTATAGAACGGCGCCATCAGCCCGGCCCAGCGGTCCAGCCAGCGGTCGGGCCGCACCAGCGGAATGCGGAAGAACAGGTAGTGGTGCAGCAGCCAGGTCTTCCAGCTGCCGCGGCCGCGCGCCAGCCGTTCGGCGAACTGCTGCGCGCTGCCGCGGCTGGCGGGCTGCAGCAGCTGGTTGTCCGCCAGGAAACGCGCCACGGCCTCCACGTCGGCGGTGTCGGGGTGCAGCGTGGTCTCGCTGTCGATGGATTGCGCGATGGCTGTCAGGTCACCCTGCCACCAGCGGCTGATGATCTCGAAGCCGAGCCAGTCGATGCGGAAGAACTGATGGCGGACCGGGTCGTGCAAGGTCCAGCTCGGCTCGCCGCCGGCCAGCGCCGGGCCGGGCATGAGCGCCAGCTCTTCTCGCAGTGCGGGCAGTGGCATCGTGTCACCAGCCGATCGTCTGGCGCACCGCGGCCAGCGGGCGGCGCACGATCCAGTAGACCAGCGGCACCCATTCGCCCGAGAGCTTGGCCGTGCCCTTCAGACCCACGCGCTGGTCGGTCCTGGTGTCGAGGCGGGCGCGCACGCGGTAGGCATAGCTGCCGTCGGGCCGCTGCACCGCGTCGTGGGCCACGTAGCGCACCGTGGCCGAGACCGGCAGCATCGGGTTGGCGTTGAGGTAGAGCCGCACCGGGGTGTCGGGCGCCAGCGGGATGGCGTCGCCCACCGCCAGCCAGGCCTCGATCTCCGCGTCGCCCGGTGCAGCGACGCGCAGGATGCGCTCGCCGGTCGTGACCGGTTTGCCGATCCATTCGCTCGGGTCGTCGAACATCACGATACCGTCGCGTGGCGCGACGACGCGCGAGCGTTCGAGTTGCCCGCGCAGGTAGTCCGCTTCGGCGCGGCGTTCTTCCACCTTGCCCATCAGCAGGGCCAGCTGCGCCTTGGACTTGGCCTCGGTGACGGCGAGCTGCGCCGATTGCCGGTATTCGGCTTCGGCGCTCAGCAGCGCTTGCTGCGCCACTTCCAGCCGGCTTCTCAGCGGCGCGTCGTCGAAGGCGAACAGAGCCTGGCCGGACTGGACCGTCTCGTTCGGCTTGACCGCGAAGCTCGCGATCACGCCTTCGAGCGGCGCGCGGATCACCATCGGATCGGCGGGGACGAGTTCTCCCGGCGCCAGCACGCTGAGTCGAACGGGAATGGCCAGCGCGAGCGCGAGCGCCGCCGCCCAGCGCAGACGGGCCTGCTTCCACCACGGCTCGCCGCTCTGCCCGCGCACCGCCTGTTTCAGCAGCGGCCATGACAGCCCCTGGCGCGGCTGCCTGGCAAACCAGGCATGGCGCCAGATGTCCATCCACTCGGCCATCAGCGCGATCTCGGCGGCCTGCCACGGCGTGTCGCGGGCGAGCAGCAGGCCACCGGCGACGGGTCCTGGGCCGGGCGCATCGGCAGCCATCGGCAGCCACAGCCCATGGGCCGGCAGCCACGCGGCCCACTCGTCGGCCAGGGCCTGCGGCAGCAGCGAGGCGTCGAGCGCACCCGCTTGCGCATTGCGCACCGCGAGCTCGCGCGCCACGCGATCCAGCCACTGGACGTAGGGTGCATTCGCTTCCGCCTGCACCACGCCCGACAGCGTCCGCACGCCACCCTGCGCCAGCCACAGCGCGGATTGGCGGTACGGCGCCAGCAGGTGGCTGTCGTTCACGAGCAGAAAGGCCAGGACATCGAGATGCGCCGCCTCGCGTGCGCTGCGGCCGAGCTCGTTGAGCGCGCGCAGCGCCTGCACCGGCATGGCGCCTGGGGCCGGGTCCTGTGGCCGGATATCGGGGCTGGCCGGCACCACTTGCTGGAGGTGTGCCATCACGCGGCTCCCCGATTGGCTGCCGCGCGCTCGCCTGCGGCCGCGTGCCTGCCGGCCGAACGAATCTGCTCGCTGAGGCCGGCGCGGCCAAGCGGCGCGGCCGGGGCCTTCGCGCCCTGCCGCCCCGGCAACCCGGCATCGTCCCGCAGCGATTGGGGCTGGTGCTGGATCGCCGGCTCGGCCCCCTTGTCGTCAGGCCGGATGCGCAGGACAGTCGCGGCCTCGTGGCCTTGCGCGTCGCGCGCGGTGACCGTGATGCTGATGACCGCGGTGCCCAGGTCTGCCGGCGGCTTGCCGGTGAAGCGGCCGGTGGCCGCGTCGAACGTCAGCCAATCCGGCAGCGGCCGGCCGTCCGACTGCGTCGCGCTGAGCCGGACGACCGCGCCCGCATCGGAGTGCGCGAACGTATCGACTGGGATCGTGAAGCTGAACGGGCCTTGCGAGCGTTCGATGCCTTGGTCGGGCAGCGCATGGAGCAATTGCAAGCCCGGCTGATCGATCGGCATCACCGTGATCTGGAAGGCGCTCGGCGCCGCGCGGGTCAGGCCCGGCTCGCTCGGGGGGAGAGCGGAGGGCGACAGGCTCCAGCGGTCGCCGCCCGGTGGCTTGCCGAAGTCGAGACTCGTCGGCGGCGCGTCGAAACTGAATACCGGGGCGCCACCCGCCGCGTCGCCGCTGCCGAGGCTGGCGCCGTGGGTGCCGATGATGCGCGGAGAGTCGCCGCGCGCCGCCTCGCCGACCAGGCCGGCGGCCGATGCCAGCGCCGGATCCGGCGGCGACAGCATCACCGCCGCGGTGTTCGACGCCCGATCGGGCTCCGGCGCGGCAGGTGCAGGAGCGGCCACCGGGGGCGGCGGCACGACGAGGGCGGTGGTGGTGGTGTCGATGGCGTAGCGGTTGGAATCGGTCGTTCCGGCACCGCGGTTGCCGGCGGCATCGCTGACGCCGCTGTTGTCCAGCGTGATGACGCTGTTCGTGGGCGACAGACCGTCCCGCGGCGTGAAGGTCGCGGTCCAGGTGCGGCCGCCATCGGCCGAGCTCACCGTGCTCAGGCTGCCGTTGGCCACCGTCAGGTCGCTGTTGTCGAAGCCGCTGACGGCTTCGGAGAACGTGATCGTGACCAGCGAGGTCTCGCCGGCCGCGAGTGCGTCGTCGGCCACGACGATGCTGGCGGTCGGGCGGGTGGTGTCGATGCTGATCGACGCCATCGTGCCGGCGCTGCCCGGGTTGCCGGCAAGGTCGGTATAGCTCGAGCTCGCCACCGTGACGCTGGCCGTGCCGCCATCGAGGCCCGCCGTGGGCGTGAAGACGGCGCTTCGGGTCAGGCCGGTGCCGGTGAGGGCGCCGAGCGCGCCGCCGCTGACGGCCGCGTCGCCCGTGGTGCCGTCCCATGTGAAGCTGTCGCCCGGGTCTTCGCTGAAGGTGAAGGTCACCGTCGCGGTCTCGCCGAGCTTCAGCGTGTGGGTGTCGCTGGTGACCACCACCGTCGGCGCCTGCGTGTCGACGCCGTAATGGCCGCTGGCGGTGCTGCCGCTGCCGGCGTTGCCGGCGAGGTCGGCGATGCCCGCCTGGTCCAGTGTGATGACGTTGTCAGGGCTGGTGACATGGGCCGCCGGGGTCAGCGTGCCCGTCCAGGTGAGGCCGCCGTCGCTGGACGACAGGTTCGACAGCGTGCCGTGGGGCACGGTCACGTCGGCGGTGGTGAAGCCCGTCACCGCTTCGGTGAAGCTGAAGCTCACAGTGGCCGTGTCGCCGATCTTCAGCGCCGTGCCGGAGATCGCGATGCCCGCGGCCAGTGCCGGCCGCACGGTATCGACGGCATAGGCGGTGCTGCTGCCGATGCCGCTGCCGGAGTTGCCGGCGAGATCGGCGATGCCGCCGAGATCCAGCGTGAGCGCGTTGCCGGTGGCCGACGTGCCGGCGTCGGGCGTCAAGGTCGCGCTCCAGGTGATACCGCCATCGCTGGACGACAGGTTCGCCAAGGTGCCGTGGGGCACGGTCACGTCGGCGGTGGTGAAGCCCGTCACCGCTTCGGTGAAGCTGAAGCTCACGGTCGCCGTCTCGCCGATCTTCAGCGCCGTGTCGGAGATCGCGATGCCCGCGGCCAGCGCCGGCCGCACGGTGTCGACGTCGTAAGCGGCGCTGCTGCCGATGCCACTGCCGGTATTGCCGGCGAGATCGGCGATGCCGCCGAGATCCAGCGAGACCACGTTGCCGGTTGCCGATGCGCCGGCGTCGGGCGTCAGCGTGGCCGTCCAGGTGATGCCGCCATCGCTGGACGACAGGCCCGAGACTGCGCCATGGGCGACGCTCAGGTCGTCCGTCGTGAAGCCGCTCACCGCCTCGGTGAAGCTGATCGTGACCGTCGCCGTGTCGCCGATCTTCAGCGCCGTGTCGGAGATCGCGATGCCCGCGGCCAGTGCCGGCCGCACGGTGTCGACGGCATAGGCGGTGCTGCTGCCGATGCCGCTGCCGGTGTTGCCCGCGAGATCGGCGATGCCGCCGAGATCCAGCGCGAGTGTGTTGCCGGTGGCCGACGTGCCGGCCTCGGGCGTCAGGGTCGCGGTCCAGGTGATGCCGCCGTCGCTCGACGACAGGTTCGACAGCGTTCCGCCGGGCGCCGTCAGGTCGGCGGTGGTGAAGCCTGTCACCGCTTCCGTGAAGGCGAAGGTCACGGTGGCCGTCTCGCCGATCTTCAGCGCCGTGTCGGAGAGCGCCATCGGGGAAGCGAGAGCGGGTGCTGTCGTGTCGACGGCGTATTGGCCGCTGCTGGCGCTGCCAAGGCCGCTGTTGCCGGCCAGATCGCTGACGCCGGCCAGATCCAGCGTGATGACGTTGCTGCTGCTCTCGACGCCGGCGTCGGGCGTCAGCGTGGCCGTCCAGGTGAGGCCGCCGTCGCTGGACGACAGGTTGGCGAGGCTGCCGTGGGCAACGCTCAGGTCGGCCGCGCTGAAGCCGGTCACGGCCTCGGTGAAGCTGACCGTGACCGTCGCGGTGTCGCCGATCTTCAGTGCCGTCTTGGAGATCGCGATGCTCGACGCCAGCGCCGGACCGGCGGTGTCGACCGCGTAGTGGCCGCTGGTCTCGCTGCCGCTGCCGGCATTGCCCGCCAGATCGGAGATGCCGCCCAGGTCCAGCGTCACGACGTTGCTTGCCGCGGTGGTGCCGCCGTCGGGGATCAGCGTGGCGGTCCAGGTGAGGCCGCCGTCGCTGGACGACAGTCCCGAGAGGCTGCCATGGGGCACGCTCAGGTCGGCCGCGCTGAGGCCGGTGACGGCTTCGGTGAAGCTGATCGTGATCGTCGCCGTGTCGCCGCTCTTCAGCGCCGTGTCGGAGATCGTGATGCCGGAAGCGAGTGCCGGTCGCACGGTGTCGACCGCGTAGCTGCCGCTGCTGTCGCTGCCGCTGCCGGCATTGCCGGAGAGGTCGGCCACGCCGCTCAGATCCAGCGTCATCGCGTTGCCGGCGGCCGAGGTGCCGGCGCTCGGCGTCAACGTGGCCGTCCAGGTGATGCCGCCGTCGCCGGACGCCAGGTTCGACAGCGTGCCGTGGGGCACGGTGATATCGGCGGTGCTGAAGCCTGTCACGGCTTCGGTGAACGCGAAGCTCACGGTTGCCGTGTCGCCCATGGCCAGCGTCGTGTCGCTGATCGCGATCGCGGAGGCCAGCGCCGGGCGCGCGGTATCGACCGCGTAATTGCCGCTGGCGCTCGTGCCGACTCCCGCATTGCCCGCGATGTCAGTGATGCCGGTGTTGTCGAGCGTGACGAGGTTGCTCGCATCGGCGATGCCGGCCGCGGGCGTCAGCGTGCCGCTCCAGGTGATGCCGCCGTCACTCGACGACAGGCCCGAGACCGTGCCGTTCTCGACCGTCAGGTCGGCGGTGGTGAAGCCGCGCACGGCCTCGGTGAACGTGAAGCGGACGGTCGCGGTATCGCCGGCCTTCAGCGCGCTGTCCGTCAGCGTGATGCTCGATGCCAGCGCGGGTGCGGTGCTGTCGATCGTCACGCTCAGCGGCGGCGAGCCGGCGCTGACGTTGCCCGCGGAATCGGTCGCTTCGAGGGTGATGTCGTGCGGGCCCGCGCTCAGCGCCGAACTCGTGATGTCGACATGGCCGCCGGCATCCGCGGTGCCCGATCCGATGACGGTGCTGCCGCCGGTATCGAACAGGTTGACGTCGGCGAAGGCTTCGGTCGTGATCGTGAAGGTGGGCGTCGTCACGTTGGTGATGCCGTCGCTGCTCGACTCGCCCGAGTCGCTGGCCGCGCTCAGGCCGGGCGCCGAGGGGAGGGCCGGTGCCGTGGTGTCGATCGTGACTGCAAGTGCGCCCGAGACCAGGCTGGTGTTGCCCGCGGCATCGATGTCCTTCGCGCTGATCGAGTGGGCGCCTTCGCCCAGGGCCGAGCTGGTGATCGACCAGTGGCCCGCGCCGTCGGCGGTGGTGCTGCCCAGCAGCGTGATGCCGTCGCTGTCGAGCAGCCGCACGGTCGCGTTCGCCTCCGCAGTGCCCGTGAACTTGGGCGTGCCGATGCGGGTGATGTCGTCGCTGTCCGACCGGCCGGTGTCGCTGCCGGCGGCCATGTCCGGGGTGCCGGGCGCGTTCGGCGCCAGCGTGTCGAAGCTGATCGACGGCGTCGCGCCGGCGCCGCCGTTGTTGCCGGCGGCATCGGTGTAGGCGCTGCCGGCGACCGTGATGCTGGCGCTGCCGGCATTGGTGCCCGCGGTGGGGGTGAAGGTCGCGGTGCGTGTCAGGCCCGAGCCTGAAATGGCGCCGAGCGTGCCGCCCGTCACCACCACGTCGCCGGCGCTGCCGTCCCAGGCGAAGCTGGCGCCCGGGTCTTCGCTGAAGCTGAAGGTGACGGTCGCGCTCTCGCCGATCTTCAGGGCCGCGGCATCGCTGGTGATCGCGAGCGTCGGCGCCGTCGTGTCGATCGTGACGCCCAGGCCGGTGGATAGGCTGCTGACGTTGCCCGCGGCATCCGTGGCCTTGGCGGTGATGGTGTGTGCGCCGCTGCTCAGCGTCGTGCTGGTGATCGACCAGTTGCCGCTGCCGTCGGCCGTGCCGCTGCCCAGCACGGTCGTGCCGTCGGTGTCGTACAGGGTCACGGTGGCGCCGCCCTCGGCCGTGCCGGTGAAGGTGGGCGTGGCAGCGCTCGTGAGGTTATCGCTGCTGGAGAAACCGGTGTCGCTGCCGCTGGCCAGGGCGGGCGTGCCGGGTGGGTTGGGCGCCACCGTGTCCAGCACGGTCAGCGTCATCTCGTTGCCGTTGCCGCCGAGGTACGAGGCGGCGACGGTATTGCTGCCGAGCGTCAGCCTGCCGTCCTCGGCGAGCCCGCTGAAGCTGCCGCTGATGGCGTCGCCGGCATCGTTGTCGATCAGCACGTAGCTGTCGCCGTCGACCGGGGTGTAGCCCAGCGTGGCGGCCAGCGTGGCGCCGTTCAGGCTCACCGCGCCGGTCACGGCGACCTGGTCGTGGCCGCTGCCGGCGCTGGTGCCGTCGATATCGACCGCCAGCACGCTGCCCGAGGCCAGCGTCAGGCCGTTGCTCAGCGTCAGCCGGCCGACACCGTTGTTGACGCCGGCCACGCCAGGCGCCAGGGTGCCGCCGGAGGAGACGGAGACCGCCTTGCCGATGCTGCCGGTGCCGCTCAGCGTGGCGCCCGAGGCCACCGTCAGCGTGCCGCTGCCGCTCAGCGTGCCGGTGACGTTCAAGGTGCCGCCCTGGACGTTGGTGGCGCCGGTGTAGCCATTGATGCCCGCCAAGGTCAGGCTGCCGCTGCCGGCCTTGGTCAAGGAGGAGTTGCCGGAGACGTTGCCGCTCAGCGTCATCCCGCCCGCCGAGACCCCGACCAGGGCGCCGGTGGCCAGTGTCACGTTGCCCGTCAGCGTGTTGTCGCCGCCGAGGTTCTGCAGCGCGCCTGCGTTCGACACGCCGGTGCCGCCGATCGTCAAAGCCTCGGCCACCGTGATGCCGCCGCTGAAGGCCAAGGTGCCGCCGGTGGCCACCGTGGTCGACCCGCTGCCGCTGCCGAGAGCGTTGTTGCTGGCGGCGACGACCGTCGAGGCGCCCGAGACCGTGGTCGTGCCGGTGTAGCTGTTGTTGCCGGACAGGACGATGCTGTTGCCGTTGCCCGGCTCGTTCCCCAGCGTCAGCGAACGGGAGCCGCCGCTTTCGGAGATCGCGCCGGAGAAGGTGATCACGGCGCCAGGGGTCATCAGGTAGGTGGCGGCGTCGGTGTGCAGCTCGGCATCGCCGGCGAGCACGATGTTGCTGCGGAGGGTCCGGGTATCGCCGCTGACCCAGAGCATCGTCCCGGCGTTCAGCGTCAGCGTGCCGCTGCCCAGGTCGCTGCTGCCGTAGGCTTCGACGAAGCCGGTGGAAACGACGATGTTCCCGGCGAAGCCGTTGGCATTCCAGATATTCGTGCCGGAACTCCCGCCCACGACGGTCAGCGTTCCCGAGCCGGTCAATGCGCCCTTCAGGGTCAGTTGGCTGGACAAGCTCGCCATCGCGGTCACATCGATGGTCCCGCCGTTGCTGCCGATCACGACTGCGTTCGGCATCTCGTCCATGAAGGCAGTCCCTAGCGGTGCGGTGCCGTGCCCGGTGACCGCCAGCTTGCCGCCGTCCAGCGTCACGCTGCCGCTGCCGAGGTTCACGTGGGTGGCGATGCTGAGCGTGCCGGCCGCGATCGTGGCGTTCCATCCCTGGGCGCCGTTGCCGGCGCCGGAGAGTGTCAGGCTGCCGCTGCCCGTCTTCGCCAGCGTGCCGCTGCCCGCGATCGTGCCGGAGAAGACGGTCGAGGTGTTGTCCGTGCCCGCGGTCAATGCGAACGAGTTCAAGGTGACCGTCCCGGCGCCCGCGAGCGAGCCGATGGTCTCGCCCGCCCCCAGGCTCAGCGTGCCGGCCACGCTCACCGCGCTGCTGTCAGCCAGCGCCGCCCCGCCGGCGAGCGCCAGCGTGCCGCCGCTGTTGACGATCGTGGCGCCGGTGAAGGTGTTGGCGCCGGTCAGCGTCATCGTGCCGCTGCCGGCCTTGGTCAGGCCGCCGCTGCCGTCGATCACGCCGTCGAAGCTGGTCGAGCCGTTGCCGCCGCCGGCCGTCAGCCGGTAGCTGCCGAGATCGATGGTGCCGCTGCCGGCCAGCGACTCGACGCTCAGGTTCGCGCCGAGGATCAGCCCGTGGCCCGGGCCGTTCGCGCCGCTGGCATTGACCGTCAACGCGCCGGTGCCGGGCAGTGCGCCGGCGCTGTTCAGCGTCAGCCAGCCGTTGACCACCGTGGTGCCGCCGCTGTAGGTGTTGCTGCCCGACAGCGTCAGGCCGTAGCCCTGGTTCTTGGTCAGGCTGCCGCTGCCCGAGATGTCCGCCGAAAGGGTCAGCGCCGAAGCGTTGCCGACCGAGACCGTGCTCGCCCCGGCCAGCACCAGGCCGCCGCCGCTGCTGCCGGCGATCGTCAGGTTGCGGTTCGAGCCCAGCGCGCGCAGCGTGTCGCCGGCGCCCAGCGTGGCGGTGCTGCCGCTCAGCGTCAGCGTGGTGCTGTCGGCCAGGTTGTCGAGCACGACGGTGTCGGCGCCGGCCTGCGCGGCGGATCGGGCCAGCGCCTCGCGCAGGCTGAAGCCGTCGGCCGCGTCGCCGTCGGCATCGTCGGCCAGCTGGGTGACGTGGATGGCCGAGCTGGTGACGCTGACGTCGGCGCTCGCGGTGCCGCCGCTGCCGTCGCTCAGCGCGAAGCGAAGGGTGGTGTTGCCGTAGGGCGTGGCGTTGCTGTAGCGCACGCCGTTCATCACGCTCTGCACCAGTGCGTTGGTGGCCGGCGTGCCGGTCCCGGTGAACGTGACGGTCAACACGCCGCCGCTCTGGGTGTAGGTCGCGATGACATTGCTGGAGCCATCGGTCAGCGCCGAACCGGTGTCGACGAGGCCCGAGGCGGCGAAGCTGAACACGTCATTGCTGCTGGCATCGGCGACGGCGCCGGCTTTCACCCGCTGCACGACCAGGGTCGCGCCGTTCCAGTTGGCAGCGTCGTTTTCGGCATCGGACACCGACAACGCGGCGCCGCTGTCGAGCGCCACGGTGCCCGACAAGGCGACGCTGTCGCCGTCGAGGCCGCTGATCACCGGCGCGCTGTTGTTGCCCGCCACCGTGATGCCGTTGCCGGTCAGGTCGGCCACGGTCACCGCGGCATCGCTGCCGCCTGCCCAGTCTTCCGCCGCCGCCAGGTTGTAGGCGACGCTGCCCTGGGAGCTGCCGCCGTTCTTGTTCAGCCGCGTCGCGACGGCCGCCTTGTCGGTGCTGCCCAGCGTCACGGTGAATCTCGTCGGGCTGGTGATCTCGACGTTCGGCGTGTTGCCGGTCAGCGTGTAGGACGCACCGTCGCCGCTGAGCGTCAGCTTGGTCACGTCGATGTCGTTGCTGATGCCGGATCTCTTGACAAAATCGCTGCCGGTCACCGTCAGCACGCCGCTGGTGACGTCGTACGTGGCCGAGGTGATCGTCGGCACGGCCACGTTGCTGACCGTGATGTTGTTGCCTGTCGAGTCGGCAACGGTCACCGCCGCGTCGGCGCCGGCCGCCCAGTCCTCGCTGGCATTGATCGCGTAGGTCGTGCCGGAGGTCGAACTCGTGCCGTTCTTGCCGAGGATCATGTTGACGCCGGCACGGTCGGCCGCGTTCAGCGTGACGCTGAAGCCGGTGCTGCTGCTGATGTCGACCGAGGGGCTGGTCAAGGTGTAGCGGGCCGCGGTGCTGCCTTCGCCCTTGATCAACAGCTTGCTCAGGTCGATGTCGTTGGCTGTGCCCGCCTTCGACAGCAGGCCGGTGCCGATGACGGCCAGCGTGCCGGTCGCGGCATCGTAGGTCGCCGACGTGATGGTCGGCACGGCGACGTTGCTGACGGTCACGCCGTTGCCGCTGTCCGAGATGTCGCCGCCGGTGACGACGCCGTTCCAGTCGTCGGCCGCCGACAGCGCGTAGCTCGTGCCGCTGGTCGAAGTGCTGCCGTTCTTGTTCAGGAAGCTCGCGACGCCGGCCTGGTCGGTGGCGTTCAGCGTCACGCTGAACTGCGTGGCGCTGCTCACATCGACGTTGCCGGAGGTCAGCGTGTAGCTGCTGCCGCCTTCGCCCGCCAAGGTCAGCCGGGAGCTGGTGATGTCGTTGCCGGCGCCGGGCACGCCAACGAAGTTGCTGCCGGTGACGCTCAGCACATGGGTCGAGGCGTCGTAGGTGGCCGAGGTGATCGTCGGCGCCGGGACGTTGCTCACCGTGACGGCGTTGCCGCTCAGGTCGGCACTCGCGGCTATCGTCGCGTCCCAGTTGGCGGCCGCGGCCAGGTTGAAGGTCGTGGCATCGACGGACGACGTGCCGTTCCTGTTCAGCAGGCCGCCGATCGCGAGCTTGTCGGCGGCGTTCAGCGTGATCGAGAAAGCCGTGCCGCTGCTGGCGGTGACGGCGCTGCTGGTCAGCGTGTAGCTGCTGCCGCCCTGGCCGGTGAGCGTCAGCTTGCTCGGGTCGATGCTGTCGCCGGCCAGCAGATTCGTGCCGGTGACCGCCAGCACGCCGCTGCCGGCGTCGTAGCCGGCGCTGGTGATCGTGGTGCTGGCGGGGTTGACGATGTTGATCGCCAGGCTGGCCGATGCCGTGCCGGTGTTGCCTGCCGCATCGGTGGCTTTGGCGCTGACCGAGTGCGCACCGTTGCTCAGCGTGGCCGCCGCGATCGACCAGTTGCCGCTGCCGTCGGCAGTCGTCGTGCCGAGCACGGTGGTGCCGTCGGTGTCGTACAGCCTGACCGTGGCGTTGGCTTCGGCCGTGCCGGTGAAGGTCGGCGTCGTGATCGACGTGATGTTGTCGGTGTTCGAGCCGCCGTTGTCGCTGGCGCTGCTCATGTCGGGCGTGCCTGGTGCGGAGGGTGGCGTGGTGTCGATCACCAGGGCCTTGTTGGCGCCGAGCGAGTTGGCCGCACCGGGCGCGGCCAGGGTCAGCGTCGCGTCGTAGTTCGCAGCGTTCCTGATCGTGCCGCCGTTCAACGCCAGCGCGGTGGTGCTGAGGTAGTCCAGGTCGGCCGAGGTGTCGCCCGCCTGCACGGTGTATGAGAACGTGAGCGTGCTGGTGCCGGAGCCGCTGGCGTAGTTCACCGTGCGGTCGACGCTGCCGGTTTCCAGCGTCAGTTGCGGGGTGCCCGTGACGTTGACCGCTTCGCTGAAGCCGACCTGGATGCTGAGCGTGTCGCCGGCCTTGTATGCGCCGTTGGCCGTGCTGGCGGTGACGCCGCTGACCGTCGGCGACGGAACGAACGTGGTGATGGTGCCGAGCGTCTTGGCGGAAGACCCGCTGCTGCCCGTCGTGCCGCCCCCGCCTTGCGCAAAGCCGCCGGCTCCGCCGCCGCCGACATTGCTCGCGCCCGCGATCGATGACTGCGTCGCGCTGTCTGCCTGCACGGTGCCGGAGGCGTTCCAGATCGCCGCCACGCCGGCCCCGCCGGCCCCGCCGTTGCCCGGGAAGTTGGCATACACCGAGCCGCCGCCACCGCCGCCGCCGGCAGCGATGTTGTTGGTGAACGTGCTGCTGGCGATCGTGATCGTGCCGCCGGCGTTGTAGATCGCGGCGGCCGCGTTGCCGCCGCGGGCGCCCGCCGCGTAGTTGCCGCCGCCCCCGCCGCCGCCGCCGATCGAGATGCCGCCGCCGGCATTGGCGTTGCCGCCGCTGCCGCCCGTGCTTCCTCCGCTCATCACGCCGCCCGCGCCGCCGTTGTTCGTTGCGCCGCTGCCGCCGCCCGCGCCGCCGATGGTCGGGTCGCTGTTGGTTCCCGCCCCGCGGCCTCCGGTGCCGGCAGATCGGCTGCCTGCCGAATAGGTGTCGTTGCTGCCGCCGGTGCCACCCACGGTCGCTCCGAAGCCGCCGCCGCCGCCCCCGCCGCCGCTCTGCCCGCCGGGACCGGCGGCGCCGCCGCCGCCGCCCGCGGCCTTGTTGCCGCTGAACGTGACGCCGCTGATCGACAAGCTGCCTGCGTTCCTGATGCCGGCGCCGAGCGCATCGCCGCCGGCCACCGACCCGGAGGAGAGCGAGTCGCCGCCGTTTCCGCTGATGAAGCCGTTCGCGATCGTGAGGTTCTGCAGATCGGCCGTGACCCCGGAACTGATGCGCATCGCCTGCGTCAGATTGGCCGCGCTGATGGTGTGGCCGGCGCCGACGATGGTCACCGAGCGACCGCTTTCGGTGAGATTGATCGTGTCGCTGCTCTGCGTGAAGGTCACGTCGCCCGTCAGGGTGATCGTGTCGTTGGCGCCGTTGCTGTTGATCGTCGTCAACGCGGCACGCAGGTCGGTGACGTTGGCGACCGAGAAGGTCGCGAGCGAATAGTCGTAGTCGGCGAGCTTCTGCGTTTCGAGCACCGGCGCGGACGACAGGGTGCCGGTGGCGATTTCGAGGTTCCAGTTGCCGCCTTCGGCGACGCCGCCGGTGGTGTCGGTGGACGCCGCGATCACCGCGCCGGTGGCGCCTGCCACGCTGTCGATGAAGCTGCGCCCGACGCTGCCGACGCCGACATCGCAGCCGTACAGCAGGATCTCGCCGTGCGGCTTCAAAGCCGCGCCGATGGCAGCCAGTTCGCTCGCGTACTGGGTGATGTCGCCGCTGTGCAGCGCGGCACTGCCGACCAGCA
>Ga0105239_10001455_pt1 | contig 31528 bp, 29 predicted proteins | sample KBSC44metaG_FD_92761 | JGI IMG/M metagenome (GOLD analysis project Ga0105239, IMG submission 92761) | Corn rhizosphere microbial communities from Kellogg Biological Station, Michigan, USA - KBS C4-4 metaG | ecosystem: Host-associated > Plants > Roots > Rhizosphere > Soil | place: Michigan, USA...
GGGCCCATCAGGCCATGCGATCCATGCCCCTGTTCTGGTTGATTTGCAGGCCGACCACGCCCTGACGGGCAGCTCCCGAGGGGGTTCCTTGGGCCTAGGGAGCCTGGAGAGGCGTCAGAGCAACCCTTCTTTTGCCCGGCTCTCAGAGACTAGTCCTCGTAAAGTACGACGTCCTCCCGCACCCAGTCTTTCGGCAGTACCCACCCTGCCACCCTCCCTCTCACCACTTCTCATCCACTCGATGGTTTGCCTCAGGCTCAGCCCTACGAAAGGGCAGAGAGATTCTAGCGTCTCAAAGAGGCTTCTGCCGCCCGGGTGGAGTCACTGTCCACCCCCCCCTCGCAGCCCTCGCCCTTGTCGGCTGGAGGCTGTCACTCCCCCGATCCTGCCTGACTCGCCGACCCAGTATTATTGCATTAATGGAACCTCGGAGAGAAGATTGCCTTGCTCCGTCCGAAGTCTTTCTTCACCAAAAGTCGAATTGGCTTTCACCGCCCAACTTCAGCATCACCCACTAAGTCGCCTTCCAGACAGGCCTTAATACCTCCAGATACATGCACCTTCTGGAGAAAAATACCTTGTGTATACCATTCCATACCGCGATACCCGGGACTTCATGACCATGAATGATACAGTTCAGTGACCACCACGTCGGTCACCTGGGCGCCAACATACTGTTCATTGTTGCGTTTTGACGGACGGTTCCTCTATTTTCCACGTAGATACATACCCTGTCCATGCTCCATAAACAATTATCAATTTGATTAGTGAGTCCGAGGTACGGAGTGCCTTACCACCTGAGTAATTAATAGCGCCCCCTGATCTGACCGCGGCTGTGTGGCGAGGCGAAATAACTTAGCAGTATTGAGAACAATTGCTGAATGGGGACATACCTAGGTAATTAATATGTCTGAGCTGTACGGAAAACGGGACGCGGTTACAAGGTCGCCTCAGGTACTCGGTACCGTCTGGTAGTGTCATTATCCTTCTCGCCTGACAGCACTGCGTAAGGAGTACCTAATGAGGGTGGCTCCCTACCAGACTAAGCAGGAGTAGGAGTAATAGCATATCTTGTGCATCGTCCAAGGAACGAAAACACCCGTTCAACTTCCAAGCTCGGATCCCTGTCAGGCTACAGGTCTGCCCCGCTGTCCCGCTTGGAGACTCTTGCGTCCCACTAGCAGCCTAGCTACTCGTGCGTCGAAGACGCTGGACTGGGTGACTTGCACGTTGTGCATCGAACGGTTAGCCCTATGAGACCACGCAAGAACGACGCAATATTTTCCCTCCTTACGTGTACTTCGGTATACCCGGACATTTGAAGGAAAACTCAGTGCGAGGCGGGCTGATACTTCGCCTGTCAAACTGGGATGATTCGTAGAGATCGTCTGCCACCAAACCAAGTCTTTGGTCATGAACCACCCACAATTTCTTCCTGTTCATCCTTTCGCCTTGGACGTGGCGGTTCTCTTGCTTGGTGGTCTCGTTTCTCGCTTCTCGCCTCGGGGAATACGCCTTGCGATGTAGGAGTAGGATTTCGTGCCGCCGCCCTCTGTCCTCCGAACCAAGGACCAAGTACCTAGCTCAGCACTAAGCCTTACCAAACTACCTGCTCGAGTTCTCTTGTGTCTTAGCACGGGGTCCGATCTCAGCCAGTTGTGGAAAGCATTACGAACAGATGCTGACTTGAAGTGGAAACTACCAGTACCACTCCGTAATGCTTTACAGACAGCATTTAGTCTTGAAATCCCAGACAACAACAATCTCCGTGTGCTGATCTCGCAATGTGACGTTATGTTGGCGTCAAGTCATCTGGGAATAGACCCGGTGGATGTGAGGAGGCCGTCGGTGACTTGTGACCACTGACCACTGACCAGTCACCACTGACTACGAGTACGAGTATTCCGTGCCGCCTCTGTGCAGACTGCATTCTCCTCTGTACCCGTACCGGCAGGCGCCAAGAATCGCCGTATTCGTCCAGGTCATGATCGGTCCTTCATTTCTAGGGAGACAGCATTCTCCAGACAAGGCTAGACTGATGCAATCCTGGAGACCGACAGAAAGACCTGTCCACACTGTCTACATTGCACCGACCCGCCCACGTCAGAGGCCAAAATTGTCGTATTTACTGCTGACAGGGATGGTTGGAGGTTCTCTGAATAGTGCAGCAAACAAGCCAACCCCTTGCTTCCGAACCCCAAGTGCTAATGACACCCAATCACCACTTTCTTGTATTCTCCTCAGTGATGAACGTCCCATGACATGCTCGTTTGACCCTGGAAAGCGAAGAGACAAGCATGGGCCAGTTGATTGTATCCGCTTTCAAACGGCCTTGGGGACAGAATTCCGCAGCTTTTCCGCGTCTGTGGGCGACTAAGTGCAATCCGTGCGTTTTGGACCACCTACTCCATATTTCATGACCAGTAATAAGTATGTGCCATCCACGAAGAAAGGAGATGGTCGTTTGAAGCGTGATCCCGAAACTGCATGAATTCCTATCTAAGTGAACATGTTGAATCGATTGGCCAACGTATGCACAGTAGTATTCGCCGGTGCCCTTACATCTCGACAATGCAACAAGCCTTCAAGCGAGGGTGATGCGAGGTTAGTGGCGGAATTTCCCTGGAGGGTGGCCACAGTGGGAAGGAGTACGGAATAGCTCATGTTACTATTAGCCTGCCATGGAGCCCAGCTTCCTCGATACTGTCAGCACCGTGTTTGGGAACTTCGACCCTAGAGGTGTAGCAGAATCTGAGGCGAGGCGAACGAATGATGGGGCCGCGGCGGCAAAGAGGCTCAAGTTTCAGGGCGACGATGTCCAAAATGGAGGCTGCATGATTCGGGACTCAGGAGGAGGATGGATTGGGGATGGCAAGGCTGGTCGGTGGTGACTGGTGAGGGTCGGTCAACAGAATGTGGATCGATCAAGAAGCAAGAGAGTGGGTTTTGGAGCAGCAAAACGATCGAATTAGGGAGCTTGCTGGTGGCCAGAAGATCAAAAGAAGTCTGCAGAGAAAAAAAGGGTCGATTGGAGAAGGGGACACCAGTTCAAAAACAGATATACCGCCGAGGACAGGCGATTGGACGTGAGACGTGGATGTCTGGGTAAATGGGTAAATGGATCTTTGGTCGATTACGTGGTGGTGGACGTGTAAGAATCCAGGATGGGGGAGTTGAGAGGTGTTGGTCGGATGGAGTCTGTTTGAGACCATGCACCCCATGCACCCCAGACATTTCATTGATGACGCTGGGACTGGGTCAAGGCATCATCCCTGGATATCTTTTCAGACCCGTGCAGACCGATAATTATGTCGATGCCGAGTTATTCATGCTCGCTCGTCAGGACAAACATCGCTAATTACTCCCTTCTACCTACTAGTAACTCCCGAGGCATGCAGTAAGTAGTTCACACTAGTGCAATGCCTGGATCAATGCCCAGTGCTTAAGGCGTCTAGATGATGCCGATCTGATCACTGAGATCGTTAGCTGACTATCTGTAACTGACAAGTCCAAGGCTTCTAACCAAGTCAGGCTTCAAAGGGTATTGATATAATATTGTGCCTCGGTTGTTTACGGCTCCAAGTCAGCCGATCATGTGCACGTTTCTTCACTAATAGTACTCCGTACTCCAAAGGCGGACTCACCAATGGTCCCTAACTAACCTCCCTAATAACATTCGCGCCTCAATTATTAGTCCCTCGTCCAGGGCCCAGGGCCCAGGCTGACGACAAGCAGCAAGGCAACTGAGCACGATACCCACCCGGTATTCGGTACTCGGTACAAAGGACGGATTCTCAAAGAGCCTTACGGGCAGGTAATACATAGTTGCCGACTCCTAACTCCGGTGCCCAGGTGTGGAGGCCTCCAAACATCTAAACCTGGAGCTCTGTGAATTGCCGCTCTTGGCACTCACTCACTCTGATATTTTCACCTGTTGAACCAACCTGGCGACTTCCTGGTTCAGATGCCATCGCATGAGATTATCCGCCTCACCATCCAACTGAATCAATTCTAAAAGAGGGGGAAAGGCATCCTTGTCGACCGCATCTCCTCTGGCTTTCCCATTTCAGCGGTCCCTCTCCCAGCAAATTCGCCGGCATTCATCAACCCAAGTCGGCGTCAGTACGGAGGAGAGAGGTTGAACATTACCTACCCCCTGTTCCATCTCAATCCAACTCTACACCGCCGAATTCTGGGTCTCAGACCAACGGCTCAACGGCCCGCCGAATACCGTCTCAATCGGATTGTGTGTTGCACCATCTCTTATCGAGCATGGATACCCCAACCCCACTCAGCAAGTGCCCAGGCTTCAATATCTACGTTGACGGGTAAGTTGATCCTTTCTATCATCCACTACGGAGGACGGAGTACTCTGCGGGCGGTCTTCGCATCCTATTAGCATATGGATCCTGCAAAGGATCCTGCTCAGCTGACATCCAACCACTCTTCGAAGCGAAAACCCCGCAGCGTTCTCCTCTCCGTCTGAGTGAGTCTTAGCAAGGAAACTAACCCCTCGATTTTCTCCAGGTTCACAGCCTTACGCCGTCACAAAGAACTTCAAGCAGCCAACATTACACATATTGTCTCAGCAGTCGATTGGAAATTCGCCGAGAACTCACCCCTCATACGAGGATTCCAACATTTTCAGATCCCCCTCGATGATGTCTACGACTCAAACATTCTAGAGTATTTTCCTCGCAGTAATGCTTTCATCCACAATGGTCTCAACCATTGGGCCACTGGTCAGATTTTGGATGCCGCCAACCTCCTCGACTCTACAACTGATGGAAAGCCCCATCAGAGCGGCGTGCTCGTTCATTGGTAGGTCAGCAACAGTTTCATGTGATCCTTTCCCCCCGCTTGCCTTTACCAATACCCATGTGATACAGCAAGGCTTCCTTCAAGGGTTGCCTCCCGCTCCCTCTTATTTTGTCCGTTGCGTCCGAAGGAAGACGGAGCACCCGCCTCTCTTCAACCAATGCCTCAAATTCTACGATACGGGCTTGATCAGCTGCTCCCTTGTGTCTAAAAATACACCAGTCTGAAAATGTGCACTCGGGAGGTCACACGCAGCCAGCTGAATCACTTTTCTTGCTGGCTTGGCTGAATCCGTAAATTGGGAAATCGCCACATCGAGACTTTCAGGCGTGCGACATTGATTGGCTTGACATTCTTGGTCGGAAACTGCACCAAATAGGGGCAGAAATCCAGGCCTGCGCTGTGTGGGAAACGACAGGTCTGTTTTGTCCATTGTCGTTGCATCTCGAACGATCGACACCAGCTCAGAGCCTTACCAACTTCAGAGTCGACGGCCGCACTGCCGTTTGCGGGGAGTTCACGTGACTTTAGTCCACATGCTCACATTCGGCCTTTCAGCCCTATAGGGCTGAACGACTGACACACTCCTTGGCTTACGGCATCAGTCCCCAACGGCGCCAAAAGCTCACTCACTGCGGTCCGCTGGTGGGCGAAATAGACTCTACGATACATGTTTCTTTTCATTTTAACGTGTTCATCGTCGTCGTTTGCATTCAGATGAGTTCAGGTTTTTCGAGGAACCAATGCTGACCTTTCTATCTCAGTGCCATGGGCGTCTCTCGTTCCGCCACAGTAGTTCTTGCCTATCTATTATGGCGTTCACGACAGCCCCAGACAACGCAGTCACAGATGGGAACTACCATCATACCATCATCAACCGACTCGGAAATGGTATCCCTGCCACCAACACCGCTCTCAGTCGAGTCAGCGTTGGCACTCCTCCGTGAGGGGCGACCTCGTGTTGAGCCTAATGAAGGCTTCATCAAACAATTGCGGATGTACGTCGAGATGGGTTGCCCGACGACACAAAGTGAGCTCGAGCAGCACAAGATCTATCGGCGTTGGATGAACTCACGAAGTGTGATGGACGCCCTCAGTGAGAACCGTGCTCCTGAACTTGAGCACATCACTTGGCGCGATGAGGAGGCCGAAGTTGACGATGACGATGAGCTTGCAGACGGAGAAAACGAGGCACTGAGGCGACGTCGTGAGGCGAAAGAAGAGCATCCGGATCCGGAGATCACAGATCCAATGTTCTCAACATCTGAGCTTGCCCCAACCACCGCGCAGAAGCCCGCCGCAGAAGTAGAGATCAAGTGCCGCAAATGTCGGCGCCTGCTTGCAAAATCCAACTTCATCATCCGTCACTTGCCTCCACCGCATCGTGACCCAACAGCCAGCGAAGCATGTGCGCACATCTTCCTGCACCCGCTGTCGTGGATGAAGAGCACACTTGGAGAGGGAACTCTCGACGGACGTCTGACGTGCCCGAATCCAAAGTGTGGGGCCAACGTCGGCAAGTTCGCCTGGCAGGGTCTACGCTGTAGCTGTGGTGGCTGGGTCACACCCGGTTTCGGTGTGGGAAGGGGAAGGGTTGACGAAGTCCCTGTCAGGAAGGCTTTGCCTAATACTACGATCTATAATACCGAGACTGACAGCAAGGATGTTGGAAATCAGGGAGGCAATACCATCGTGGATGGGACCGCAAATCTAGCGCTACACCAACACCACCCCGCCGTACGACTACCCCCAGGCATGAGGCGTGGAGGGGCGGGAAACCTCTGAGAACGAAGCCTCTCTAAGCAGCCTTGAGTACGGAGTACCGCATCGAATACAGACCATAGACCCACTTCAAGCTCCCTGAGATTATATGCTTAGCAGTGATTTGTCCAAAGTGGTAAGCAAGCCGGCTTGGTAATACTGGTTCGGCCACAGGAGACAGCCACAATGCTGATCACAAAGTGTCGACCTCCCTACCCAGGTAGGCAGGTAAGGGTATGTTTCCTTTCCGTAGTGCCTACGGGTACTACCCTGCAACCCTCACCAGAAATCAAAGGACCATTTACTCAAAACGTATTAAAATGGGTTCCCCAGGGGTTAGTTAACACCCTTTAGCGAGTATATCGTACTCGAGACTCCAGTAGACAGGTAGCGAACTGCTAGTATAAAGTACCTTGTGCTATTCGCTACACCCTCCTTCCTCGAGGTTTTCAAACGTCCCTGTCTCGAACCAACCGCCTTTGCCCGCCGTTGCTTTGTGAAAGTTCCACCAGTGGGACCTAGAGGTGAAATGACACAAATAGGTAAGCAATGTGGTGGCCAAACACGTCAAGCGGAAAGGAGGCGATGGGAGGCCACCGACGTGGTGGTTTATTCCTTGGCAGGCTGCTGACGGTTACTCATTTTTGGGCAATAATTACGGGGCATTCGCTCCCACGCACATACTGAACGTGCTTGGAACATGAGTAATCATTTTAATTCTCAACTCTGCCCCATTTACGGAGTACTCTCACGTCAATCATCCAGAAGACTGAACATGGCCCTACCAGGCTACAAACTGCCGAAGCAGCTCCCGACAAGCGGCTGTCAATAGCTACCTGGGATGTGCATCTCATATCCCCGATCCCCGAAAACCATAAAGAAACCTTCTTGTTCCATCATGTGTTCCACATGAATTTACCCAATGTGTCGGAAGAAGCCGACCAGCTGCAGTGCTGATGGATGATGGGCAATGATGATGCTCCAAAAAGCGCGCACATGTCTCAGGATCCACCAGAGTACGGTAAGCCTAGCACCGTGTGCTCAAAATGGCTTTTTTGCTCCCCCGTTTTGGGAAGTATGTGGGAGAGGAGCATACACGAGGCTGCCAAGCTAAGGGAGATCCTCATGCGGAGAAAAGCAGAAAGAAACCTTTTCCCTGCAACCATTGAAACTCTGCTCTTCGCCTCTGGCGGAACGAATCAATATTGAAGAATAACACGAGCATGAAGCGGCTTCCGGCTTAGCCCCGAAGCTGAGGCACCTCCCTTCCCTGGAAGGATCGCTCAAGTGGATACTACACATTGCAAAAGCCAGAATGAAATCAGAAGTATCTTGCGCGCCGACAATGTGGCGTTGGTAACGTCGTTCCTTTAGAGTGCAGAGATCACGGGCATTGCGGGATATTCCTTTGTACAGATTGCACGATCGAGGGAATCACTTCACCGTGCAATTTGCTGACATTAGCATTCGCTCCTTGGAGACATCATAGCCATCCCGTGGTGTGCGATTCTTTCCCGTACGAGAAGCAGAGTCAGTCCTCTTGACCATTTCCATCATCCGTCGATGATCCATGCCGGAAGAAGGCGGAACGACCATGAAGATATTTAGTGATCTTCACAATATGCACAAAGATTCCTTTAAGAGGGACACTGACGTCGAAAATACATGCAGATACATATCATGACCGCATTATCAACCCCCACGATCACCCTTGACCCAGATAAGGGCATTGTGCGCCGCGTCCACTCGCGATCACCACACAAAGACCGCGGTGCAATGACAGATGCTAAGGACGCAGATTGCCCACGCTATTGATGCCTGGTGAAGGAATGGATACAACGTGATTTAGATCCTTGGGACGGCCCTCCAAGCTTCATTGGGCGGCATATTATTGGTAAGTATTCCTATCATTCCTCTCCCCCTTGGCCTTGGATCTGAGCCACGGCGATGCCGCCTCGCAAGGAAAAAATTAGTAGGCTCGTTTGGGGGCGCCCACAGTTCCTAATTCATCTATCTCAAAGCAGTTCGTACCAGCTAGCTGCAACTGACAGTTAAGCTTCTTAAAGTTCCTACTCGGGCATGCGTTGGTTGCACTGATTTCGAGCAACTTCTAGTGACAGAAGATTTGTCTTCGGCAATGAGAGCAACCAACCACGGGTGTTCGAAGAATAGGCATGACAAAATTTCCCCGCCATTATTTCGGGGGGAAACGAACGGTAGAGTCTGCTGAAAGGTCCCTTTTTGTCCTTGCACTTGAACCCATTACTGGCTGCTTGAGCAAAAGTCGGTAGGAGGGTGGACCATTGTTCGCATCCTCCCCCAGTCTTTCGCATTCGTATTCATGCAGCTTGAGTGCGAGGATGAATCCCTCGAGTTTGCCAAGCGAGACCAAGAATGGAAAACGATATGGGGTTCAAGATTTGCAGAAGAATAAATTGACCGGCGGATCGCCGGTGGTGGCCCTAGACGGATTGCTTTTCGCATGCATTCGTCGTCATTGGTCGGCTGATCATCAGCAATGTGCCAGCAAGCGATCCCTCGTCATCACTCCCAATCAGAGTGCTCATTCCAACGGTACATTCCCTCAGATGGATGTCGTGGACTGAACCTAGATTAAGTCAGGTGTCCAACGTACAGAGGAGTACGTTTTTTGGAGAGGGGGTGTTCGCCTCGCTCGGCAACTTCGGGTGTCAGCCTGGTAAGGCCATCTTGGAAAGTTTGGGAGCTCTCCGGGTTCAGCCTTGTAAGGCTCGCAACTCGTGGGTCGAGCCGAGCAATGGGGGTAGGAATTTGGAGGCTCAGACCAGAAGGGAAGGCCCTCGGCCCACCACCATTGTTATTCAAAGATCGCTCCTCCAAATACCCACGACCCTGTTTCCCCAAGCTCAGAGCGACAAGAAAGAAGCCCATGTCAGGATACCTAGTCGGCGGGGAAACCCAATCCTTACTCGTGGGTTCGCGAATCCTTCGGACGCTGACATACTTCGGGCCTGAGGTGGAGCTTTGCTGCCCCCTGTCAGCAGGGCCTGGTATTGATTGACGCATTGACTCTTGAGTATTGAGTCAAGCCGACAGTCCTCGCATCTACGAGTAGTTGCCCGATGAATGGGGACCCTCTGCCAGTGGTAGAGAGTACAGGGACCGAAGTCCCTAGGTACTCTGGTATCCACGAGGCGATACTCCATGGTTTCATCCCTGGAAGAAAAACTTACGCAGGAATATTGAAGGGGTTGAGGCATTCCAGGATCCTAGATTATTCCTTGAAACTCCTTCGGTCACTCCGAATACTAAGTAAGACCCCCTAACTTAGCTCAGCATGTCGCCTCCCTGTCACGAGAGCGGCAATCCTTCAGGGCATTGGTATTGTGATATGTTCTGACACGTTACGACCAGGATCAACGCGCGTTGCGCATGTATGTGTCATGAAATACGGTGGACGGTACGGACTACTGTTCAAGGCGCCCTACTAGTATATTTCAGTTGGCTTTGGCGCATCCCACAGGAAGGTTAACCGAGATTCAGAATCACGGTTTCAAACCCTCAAACCTTTAGTGCAGACCTACTGTCGTGGGTACGATACGCCATTTCGGGCTTGCGACTCCCGAGCCAGCCAGTCAAAACGCGTGAAGTCCGAAATATCTTCGCGATGGCAATCATTGAATGACTCGAGAGGTCGCGGGATACTGTCTTATCACCGCAGGCAGCCTGAGCCCGTTCGTCCAAAATAAGACGTGGAGACAAGGCTGCCAGCGTGAATAATCAACCACTCCATTATGTATCACGCCTAAGTTCGACCTAACTATGTAACTATTAGGTACGTACTCGTACTCCAGACAGAGTACTCCGTGCTCTTGTGATCAAGGAGCCACCCACCCACGAACTACGTACTTACTTTGGAAGACTCCCTCCCTCGTACTCACCTAGCCTAACTCAATTGACTAACCTGCATCAGTGCCACAGTGCGACCTATTATCGAACCCAAAACCGCGGAGGATATCAGCTCCGTCTACCGAGTGCATAAGGAAGGGACCTGCCCAATTCGGACGGGTAGCTTGATTTAATTATTTAATTAATAACGTCCTTCTCCGTACTCGTATGCATTCGCAGCTCCTAATGACAGATTCTCTCGCCGCGGGCCATTAGGGGAAACAAAACTCATGGCCAAAACATGACAGCCAATCACATACTGAGTATCCCGTGCCCAAGCGAGTCGTGATAGCTTAACCACTTACGACCAGGGAGTGCGAGGATTCAAGGAGAACTTCCTCGCGTACCTAATTACTACCAGCATACGAGGTACACCCTCACTAACTACGAGGAGTGCGCTAGAGCTGGACAATCTTGTGCACGTAGCCAGGAGACCACGAAACGCACATGCACTGTCGAGAGGAAACGGAGTGAGTCCCGAGTCTGCGGTCTGCGGTCTGCGGTCTTGCGGTCTGTAGTCTGCGGCCCGCACCTCGAGGACTTCTTGCCAGGGTTGCGGGTGTTTTGTGCCGCGCGTACATAGATTGATGGACCATCGTAGGGAGGTACCGCGGTGCTGATCTACTCGTAGAAGGATAGTTCTGAACGTGCATCCCTCACGTACGTGCATAGGCTACGTAGTGCAGGCAGTTTCAGAGGGTTTGGGATGCGAGAAGGAGCAGATGTCGAGTGTTGATGTTTCAACCATCGCAGTTCAGCAACAATCGTTCATGGTTATCAGTTGACACTCTCGCTCGTGTTTCGCTTAATAAGTGCACTTCGGCGCCAGAGTAGTGATGGTAAGAGCAATGGCGAAGGCCATCGGCGGAATTCCATTCCAAGTACCTTTGGTACCTCCTCGTAGGTACGTACAGAGCAATGTACTCGTATAAAGAATACGAAAGAATGCGATGGGCTATTGGCTCACTCGTCGGCGCATTCACGGCAGCGAACTGCTCAAGCACAAATTACATATTATTCTACTTGGTAGGTAATATACTCATTACCTACCCTTCCCAGGTAGGGATTATTTATTGCACGCTGCTCTCGCCAAAACACACCAACCCAACCCAAACCCAACCCAAACCAGCCGTATCCCGCGTCCGCGTCCGTGTCCGTATCCGTACTCACTCGTCTGCATTGGGAAAATGAGGTGAACGACGCAGGGCGGGAACATCGCGTGGGTGAGTTTACAGAATCCCGCGGGCGTTCCGCAGCGCCGCGAATGCTTTTTGTGCGGTCCGAATGTCAAAAATGATAGCGGATTGGATTGCCAGAGGAGGCAATGATTGACGAGTCAAGCTCGCTCTTTCTTTCTTTCTTTCTTTCTCTCTCTGTACACATCTGTACCTCGCTGGCGGCTTTAACTAAAACGCGTCCACCCCCCGGGTCGTTCTCGAATACCCTTATGACATGTCAGTGGCACGTCATGTCCTGCAGTGGTGAGTGGATGGGCGGTGTACAGCGAACCATCTGGCACTCGTCTCAGTACTACTTCTAATTCTGATGTAGAGACAAACTTTACGGGTATCCCCAGTTGGCGATCTGCCAATCAATCCGTTCCAAACGTTAGAACTCAAACCATCAAATACGAACCCATGCACGATCCGAGCTCGTGTTTCTTTTTCAAGACTCCATGCGTCATGCACGTTGCGAGGAACGCACAAACGCTTTTCAGTTAAATACCGCCCACGAGATGCCCAGGTAGGCAGGTCCCTAGGTACCTGACTAACTAGGTATCATATTGAATGACGAATTCATCATTATCTACCTGCCTACCTGGGTAGTTGTGTTCTCGCGCCACTAATGGCCTACCGTGTCGTATGGAGACTCTCTTCTCTGGCTGGCTGGCTGGTTGGTTTCGCGCAGCGAACGTGTACCGCTAATCCGGTCGGGTCCAGAAGTATCCAATAATGGGGTGGTGGAACAAGTTGCTTGTTCAATTTCCACATCGTGACATGGCAGTTCCCGATTGCGATAACGATTCAGCACTGGCAGACCAGACCAGACCAGACAACCATCTGGGACACGGCATGGAATCAAGATGCGGCCGCTTTCCCACACTGGGAGGAGGGAGCCTTGTTCTGCCCGTTGTTTGTTGAGGCTGCTGACACCTTGCAAGCCATCGGCAAATTTCCCTACCTCGACATGGACTACGGACACCGCGATAGGAGACTAAGTTAGTGTCTAGGCATCGGCTCCAGGGACTGTACCTAGTTCACTACCTCAGAGCGTGACACTCAAAAGCGTCGCCACAGCCCTGCCTGCATCGCGAATGAACTGTTGAAAGTGCGGCTATTTTCCATTTCGTGCGGACCTTCAAGACGAGAGCACGCACGCAAGACGATGGTTTGAAAAAATTCAAAATTTAAACTTTCTTCTGCGGTGCAGTGCTAGTAGTGGTTGACGCAAGCCTTATTATGATGGCTGTCGTAATCAGGGAATGTGGGGCAGGGCGAGGCGCAGGCGATATGTAGTATTCGCAGTATGACATCGCGTATGTTTGCTCGAGCTCTCCATGTTAAGGAGCTGAGGCGAATACGGGGGGCTTTAAGTTTTTGACTTTTATCGTATAGCACTGAAAAGCACCGAGAAGAAGGTTGAGTACGTAGAGGACATGAGGTACGGACTCTTTTCTCTCCCTCTCCAGCACTGTGCAAGAGGCAAAGAGGAGAGGAGAGGGACGAGATTGGTGGAATCTTTGGGGGGAAAAGAAATCCAAAAACGCTACTTAGGCCACGTCTCCCGTTGGAGCAGCTGGAAAAAATCCAGGAGTATTCAGTCGCTGCTGGTTCCGTCTGGCCACTTCCTGCTGTCGAAGCTTCTCGAGCCGCATTTGGTAGAAATTCCTGAATTCCGAGACAACTGGGTCAGCATTACGGTGGAAAAGGGCCGGGGGGGGAGTGAGGAGAAATATATTCTGCGTTTGTGGAACAGGGGCATAAGACCTTACCTATGGAGAGTATAGATGCGCGGCTGGTCTTCCCCTGTTTTGCCGCCGCCGTTTCCCGCTTGGATGGCGTTGATCTGTCGTGGATGTTTAGCAATGTAGTATGGAGTACGAAATGCAGATCGCCGAAAAGGGAGTGACAGCTGGGTGACCCGATAGGAGCCCAGATATAGATAGGTACTCACCTTGTCATCCCTTTCCTTCTCAGCCTTGCCGTCGTCATCGTCCGCCTCGTCCTTTTTCTTTTTATCCTTGTCGTCGTCCTTGCCGGACTTCTTGGCCTTTTTCTTCCGCTGCTTTTCTTCATACTCATCCTTGACCTTTTGGATCTCCTTATCCATCAGCTCTTTCTTCTTTTTGGCGGCCTCGGCCTCGGCATCCACTACCGGCGAGGCAAATCCTCGGTCACTAAGGTGGCTGGCACAGACGTAAAAGAAATCCTGCCGATTGATAAATTATGATCGGTCATTTTCATGGTGAGACTGCCAGCTACGAAGGGGGGGGGGAATTCCCCGGAATTTGCCAGACGAATGACTCGGGCGCCCGTCTTACCTTGCTGTTCGGGGTAATCAGAACCTTTTCAGATGGCTTGTAGCAGACATAACACGCCTTCGCGGACGTGCTGGCCACGGTTCGGAGATGGTATGTGTTGGGGAAGGGTGTAGCCATTTTGCATATGAACTCCTCAGGCGCGGGAATAGGTCACCGTTGCATGATGGGGTCGATCTTACATTCACTCAGGTATGGCGATCAGAGGAAGGATGAAGGAGATTTAGTCCTTGATATTCAAGGACTCATTTGTTTCAGCCCTGCCTTCTGGATACCTTTAACCTCTTTTGGACTAGCGTTAATACTTTGCCATCCAGCAGCCTCGAGGTCTCTACTATTTGAGCGGCGGCATGCACCGGCAGAAAATGATGGGAGAAAAAGGCTCTTTAGTTGTGGAGCACTGGCTGATGTGGAAGTACATTGTAGATGCAAGGCTTCGTAGATAAGGCCCAGGTTCTCTATACTGTGTCAGAGTGTCGGGGCAGCTTTAGAGTATTCGCGATTTGGCTTGAGCAGCTGGAATAGGGATTGCAAGTAACACGACGGGTAATCTCCAAACATGGTCAGGGCTCTTGATGGTAGAGATGAATAACAGAAGACAAAACCAGAAAGGAAGGCCGGCCGCCACTTAAAAGGAATGTCTTTTGTACAGATTTGGGGGTGGTATATATCTATATTTGCTGCTCCCGTGGTTCCATCATTCGAGGGGCACGTCGTCGATCTTCGCGAGCAAAGAGAGCTTTCCCAATGCTAGAGGTTGGTTTCTGATTGTCGGGGTCTTCTTCAGCGTCCCCATCCGCCGCGTCTTGCTCGAGGCTCATGCCGGAAGTACCTTCCCAGGCTGCAGTCCTAGACGCTTGATCGATCACCTCTGCACGAGCCCATTTCTCCCATTCATCATAGATATCACTCTCAATCTTCATGCTGACCTGGTTGTAGGACATGCCGAAGCGGGCGCCCATGTGCTGGGCTTCTTCTGCAGCGATTCTGTCTCTTGTTTCCTCTTTTCGTCGCAAGACGTAAAATTCCTTCCGGGCAATGTCATAGGACTGGGCCACTGTAATATCTGGAATGTTCTCAAGCAGCCAGAGCTGTCGCTGTACCACCGATTCGCCCGAAAGTTGAATCCCCGGTTGCATCAATCCTTTAGACCAGTCTGCATTCTTCTGATGGTTTCCATCCGTTTCCAGTACAACTCGTGGGCGGGCTAGCTCCCAGGGATGATCACTGAAGAATCTAGTGCGCAGAGAGTCTTCCTCATAACGCAGGTTCCGGGGGCTGAAGAGATGGCGGTTCTTTGCTGCGGCTTTGGATTTCTTTTGGTCGATGACCATGGAATATTGTTGAGTGGTTCCATCTTGGAGCCTCTTTGTGCGGACGTGCGTTAGAGGGTGCCGGACAGATTGTGGTCGTGTCAGGATCTGTGCGGGAGGAATATCGGCGAGAGCGTCAACCCAGGATGGTCGAAGTTGGATTTGTTTGGTCTTAACTCTTGCAAGGGCGCTTTTACGGATGTTGAGGGCGGTGAGACTGATTTTGCCCATGACGGGCGGACGGTGAGGAGCTTATTGTCGGTCAGGGGGTAGAGAGGATGGTCAATAATGGCGACGTAGATAGCGACGGTGATGGTAGCAGCTTCCAGGTCTTGGGATATGAACGTTGACTTGGGCGAGTGGCACATAAACTCGGAGCAGTTTTTAGGACGCGTTGTGATTGGTGGAGACACGACTCCAGCACTTTTTCCAAATGCTCCTCGTATGTCCAGTCTCAGGAACCAATTTTCCCCAGACTTTCAATCATTCATCCTTCAACCACTCAATCGCTTCAATGTCTTGATTACCCTTCTCCTGCATCATGTCCCCTAGCATATGCATCGATCTTCTAGGTTTCCCGGGTGCAAGAGCATTCAAAATGCCGCCTCAATATCACCTGTGACCTTACTTGACTTCCTGACACCCGCGCTGGAAACGAACACGTCAAGGAGTCGTCATGGAAATATCTCCCCACATCAACATGACCCATCCTTCGAATCCATTTTCTATTCAGCTCTCTCACGCGCATCCTCTTGTGCCATATCTCGAGCATCGCACAAGTCATCGGCGGCGAGGGCCGCTGGTCGACATTATCCCATCCGCTACTCCAGGTGCAGGACCACCAGGACAAGACCGATAACTTCTGTTGCACAATGTCGAACCTTCAGCACGGAAATTGTTTTACAGGAACAACCAATAGGAAAGGCAGCGCGCCGGCTTGAAAGAGCACTCGGAAGTTCTGCGAAGGCCGACAATCCCTGGAGCTTCTTTGACTCCAATACCTTAGACTTCGCCGCACAATCTCGTTTACCGGTTGCATTCTTCCATGATGTCGATCGAATACAGAAGCAGCTGGAACAAGCGCCCAAGAAAGAGAAAGGGAACTCCGAGGCCGACCCCGTTCTGCTCAAAGAACAGCTACAGATGTTGCAGTCAGTAAGAGAGTTGGAGGATAAGTTGGCCCGTGCAAAGCATGATTTGAACAATGCAATGAAGAAACGTACCGCATCGGGAACTCCAGCTCAGCAACAAGGAAAAAAGAAGTCAATCGTTCTGTCAAGAGACGACTATAAATGTCTGGTGGACCTGTATTTCCATTCTATGCACTCCCGTTTCGACCCTGAAAACCCGGATTATTCTCCAACGCCTACAATCTTGGAGGATTATGCATTCAAGCTCTCAGAGGATTTCGCCCCGCCTCAGGCATATAGGGATTTCTACGAGCATGACGAAGACTATCGCTCACCCTTGGAACATATTGAATTGCAAATGAAAGGGCAAAAGTTGCGCGAAATCCGTTTAACTAAAGTCTTTCTAGACTTACTACTGAACGACGATACCTCTAATAGGGTCCTCTTTGAAGCCTATCAGAAACTGCCAAAGCCAGGAGTGGCCTTTTTGCCCCGCGGTATCGTGAGGGTTTTCTTGCAACGTATGTCAACTCCCTGGCAAAAGAGCGAAAAGACCATGATTAGATATCTGTCACTTATGGATGACATGCAAGAAGCTGGACTACCTATTACTCGCTCGGAATGGGCATCTGCTATCTATCTGGCGGGGAGATCTTTTAGCCATGTCACCCCCAAAGATGTCATGAGAGGATTTGAAATTTGGAAGCAAATGGAGCATCAGGCAGGAGTCAAAGCACACAACGTCACCTTTAATATCCTGTTTGACCTGGCTGTTAGGTCAAACATGTATGTTGTCGCGCAGAAAATTCTGAAGGAGATGCATGATCGTGGTCTTCGTCTGAACCGCCTCGGTCGCGTGAGTATCATATATTACCATGGTCTTCGTCGGGACGGAGATGCTGTGCGAAAGTCGTATCGTGATTTTGTTGACGCTGGTGAGATAGTTGACACCCTCGTTCTCAATTGTGTCATCGCCTCACTCCTCAACGCCGGAGAACCAGAGGCAGCGGAGCAAATCTACGAACGAATGAAAAGCCTTCATTCTCAGTTGCATATCGAACAGGGAGATGACGGCCAGATGAAATATTACAAACAGTACCCTGGCACTGGTGAGCATTCAATTGGTCGTGAAATGGCATCCAACCACCTGGATCGAATACTCCTCAGATGCTCAAGGTTGAAGGTCTTGTTGCCTGACCACCACAAAGAATTACAAGAGAGCATGCCTCTCGTTCCAGACCACTCAACATTTCGCGCCCTCATTGCTTATCACATTAATGTCTCTGGAAACCTTGATCGAGTTGTCGTTCTGATGAATGACATGGCAGAAGTTTTTGGTTTGCCATTTCAAACTATCCTGTTCCAACTTTTATTCAAAGGTTTCGCTATCCATGGCGGATCGGGTGACCCCGATGCCATGTGGAGCGCTCAAAGGTTGTCGTCGGTGTGGGATGCTTGTCGCAAAGCAATCAAAGACAGACAGGCGTACAAAAGAGCGAGGGCGGACGGCAGCGAACACATCCTGCCGTCAATAATGGAAGTCAACGAGATCATGCAAGAGAAGGAACAGCGCCATCATGAGGGCGAAGATATCCTTCCTCCGTCGGTACCAAGTTTGAAAAAGTTGAGCACTTGGAACGAGTTTGTCATCGACTTGGCAGTGTTTCCCCGAGTGCGTCGCAAACATATTGAACGAGTTCACGCGCAGTTGTTTGACGACGAAGAAATGAACGAGGAAACTTTGCGCAAGACGAACAACACTTCCAGCCCCACAGAACAAGAAACGTATTACCCTCTGGGAGATCCAAGACTTGACGAACAAGAAGGCGAATATGTGATGCCTCCGCCATCCCAGACCATCGACCCAGAGTGGACTCAGGACAACGACCCATTCGAACCGCTTGAGTTACTTCAGGATGATCCAGAGAGAAACGAGTCAACTCAACAGGATGCATATGGATCCGAGCTTGAAGGTAGTCCAGATTTCGACCCAGAAGCCCGCCCAGACGCACGTCATTCACCACACCAGGTCCGAGCCTCCCAGGCCTTGGTTTGTTGGCTGCTCCGTTCATACACACGTTGTACTGGCTCTCGAGCCCATGTCGAAGAAATATACAACTCGGTTCGCAAATTGTGGAAGCCTTTGGATGACCACGAGCGAGAGAATGTTGTACGGGTGCTCGAGCGATGCTTGAGGGATTGTGATAAATATGGTCCAGTGTTACGAACCGGGACTGATCGAGACAGAATCAACCGGAGGAGGTGAGGCTTAGAAGCTGGAAGGGCAAGGGGTTATAATGAATGGCATAGGTGTCCTTCGTCCTGGTTGGGTCTACGATCTTCAGGTTGTCCAGCTCCAAGATGCTCAGTAGATCTGTACAGTATGTAATGATGAACATTATCAATGAGTCTTTTCTTGCTCATCTCTGTGGATTACTTGACCCCTCAACCAGAATTTCCTTGTTTAATCATTTTTGATCGAAGCCACACGACCCTCTCTTGTCGATGCCTCAAAAGGCTCCCCTTGGCTGACAGAAATACCTGACCCCACGTGACTCGGAAGGACGTTTGTCCGTGGTTTGGTTCCCGAAATCCCCACATCATCATCCTCACGCAATCCCCAAGTTTTAGCGCCTCAAACGCCTCCCATTCTCCCTCTTTCCCCTCAAAAGATAGGAGCTTTCTAATTATTGCCAGCCGGATGCAGGGTCACTTCTGCAGCTCCGCATTGGTTGGAAATTTCAATCTACCTCGGTATCTTCCCAGTCTCCAGAGTGTCATGTACATAGGATAGGGCCTTATTCTCGGAGGGACTCTCTATCTCTACTGGCCGTCTCCAAGAAACCTGTTCTTTCGTTTGCAAGATCCAGCTAGTTTTGCTATTGTCTCTTTTTCTCCTCGTCAGTGTTTGGTGTTGCTATTGCTCTGGTTTAGAATCATAGATTTGTTCGCTTAGGGCAGACGCCACGCAGAGAGCCCCCAACAGTCTCCGCACGAAGTTCCTCAACGTTGAGTGCTTATCACCCCCGTATTGCGCTGAGTAATGGCTCTTGGTATGTCTGGCTTCACCCATTGAGGATTCCCATCTCGTATCCTGACTCAATTTCCCGGTTAGCAACAACCGCAGCCCTTGCTGCTGGCGGGTGGGCCGCAGCCTCGTATCTAGATGCCAAATTCCATTTCCGAAAAGACCTCGAATTACTGCTGCGAATGAAGAAAGGCGAGAAAGAATATGCGCGGGCTGTCAAAGAAGATAAAGTTAGCCTTTTCTACGTATTAGAAGAGACATGCAAGAAGAGATGGAACGAGGAAGCTATCTGGTCAAGGGAAGGCGTATACACATATGGCCAGCTTTACGAAAACACCGTCCGATTTGCACAGTACATGATCAGTCAAGGCATCAAGCCCGGGGAGCTGGTTGCAATGTACTTGACCAATTCGCCTCACTTCATGTTCGTCTGGTTTGCTACGATGGCCATTGGAACTGCGCCGGCATTTATCAACTATAATCTGGAAGGGAAGGGCCTACTTCATTGTCTGGAAGTCTGTCAGTCGCGATTGATCATCGTGGATGTTGACGAGGCGTGCCAACGGAGAGTAAACGACAGCCGGACAGAGATCGAGGCCAAAGGAATGAAGATCGTTACTCTGGATGACACCCTGAAGAGTCAGATCAATTCTCTTCCCGTCGATCGCCCCGGTGATGAATGGCGTAACGGCACCGTTGGAGGTTTCCCATGGACTCTGATCTATACAAGGTAAGCCGTGTGGTGATCGATTCACCAATGATGTCCGCTAACCATTTCCCAGTGGCACCACGGGTCTTCCCAAAGGCTGTGCCTTCACCCTTCATCGAGTTTGGACCTTGGCCGCCCACAACACGACAACCTGCGATTGCGTCCCAGGTGTGGATCGGTGGTATAACTCGATGCCACTGTACCATGGTACTGGCGCTGTAACATCGGGTTGTTGTCTGTTGCAGGGTGTTAGTATTGCCTTAGCACCCAAGTTCTCCGTCTCCAGATTCTGGAACGACATTCATGATTCCAAATCGACAGGCTTCGTGTACGTAGGTGAGACTGCTAGATACCTCTTGAATGCCCCAACCCATCCCTTGGAGAGAGACCATCGACTCCGCTTCGCGTATGGGAACGGATTGCGGCCAGACGTCTGGGAGAAATTCCAGCTTCGCTTCAACGTCCCCGAGATCGGCGAATTCTTCAATTCCACCGAGGGTATATTTTCCCTATTCAACTACGACAAAGGCCCATTCTTGAAAGCATGTGTCGGCCACCATGGATTGTTGCTCCGGACAGCTCTGCACAAAACTTATGTACCCGTCCAAATTGACCATGACACCGGTGATATCTGGCGGGATCCGAAAACGGGATTTGCCCGGCGGACATCCTATGACGAAGGAGGCGAGATGATCGTGGCGATCCCCAACAAGGAGGCCTTCCAAGGGTACTGGCGCTCCCAGGCGGCAACCGACAAGAAATATGTCATGGACGTGTTCAGCAAAGGCGACATCTACTACCGCTCAGGCGACGCTCTGCGACGGGACGATGAGGGCCGCTGGCACTTCCTCGACCGACTCGGCGACACATTCCGGTGGAAGTCCGAGAATGTGTCAACTGCCGAAGTCGCCTTGACCATCGGCCAGTTCCCAGGCATTGCAGAAGCAAACGTCTACGGCGTGCTGTTGCCCAACCACGAGGGCAGGGCCGGATGTGCCGCAATCGACCTGGACCCCAACCACACAGGCCCAGCAGTCGACTACAACGAGCTGTTGGCATTCCTCCGCACGCGCCTGCCGCGCTACGCGGTCCCAATCTTCCTCCGGCTCGTCAAGGCAAGCACACATATCCACAACCACAAGCAGAACAAAGTGCCCTTGCGCAAGGAAGGCGTCGAGCCATCCAAGATCGGAACCGAGGCGCCCGACGGCAAAGACGACGTCTTCCTCTGGTTGCCCCCAAAGTCCGACCGCTATGTCCCCTTCGAACCCAAGGACTGGGAGGATCTTAGCGCTGGACAGGCTAGATTATAGAGATACATTTGAGATGATGCATTCAAGATGAGAATGTTGGAATATATGGCGATCGGGCAGAGTAATACGAACTCCTGCATTTTTACATATCTACTGCAATGTTGATCTTGATATTAGCTAGCTAGCACATGAAGCAGGCCATTCCAATTAGACTTGTACAGAAGAATATGGCGTAACATGGGGCTACCTTGGTTACTCTCTATCCGACTGCCACTCTTACCATCCGCCACGCTCTTGTGGTTGACAGCAGGGCGATTTCTACGCTTAGTACATCCTTTACGTTCGACTTCTCCCTCAGGACCGACGATAGTTGCCGGGGTAAATATGGCTGCTAGATTCAGGCTGAGTCAAAATAAATCAACGCCACGTTCCGAGTCCACAATATTCCCCAGTAGGGTGGTAAATAGGGGAATACATTACCCCGTGCCGCAGACGCCTTAGGTCATGTACCGGTGGTACACATTGATGATACCTTGACGCTCGCTTCGATGCATCTCAGCCTCGCCTGAAAGGGGCAAGCACCTTAGGTATTAACCCTAGCTAGCAGATAGGGCCGCGGTTGAAGCTGATTTTGCCGAGACATCGCATGGTATACGCAGGAAAATAGACTACTATCCAACATGATACGCAGCGGATAAATTCTTCCATGGCTTAAGTCGAGCTATAGCCTATCTAAAATGGGCAAATGGAAAAGTAATCTCGCCTCGATTTCTGAGACACGCGAGAATAGTTCTCAACTTGGGAACAAGATCAACATTTTAAGCGACTCGATAGACATCTAGAGGGGACAAAACCGAATACTCTTGCTAACTACTGACTAATAGCCTAAAGAAAATTCCAGTCGCCAGAGGACTTTTGTTTGCTATTCCTCGTGGGCTGATAGGTGAGACCACCGGAGCCTGAGCGGGCTTTGGGTTTGCTTTGTGCGTTTGTGGCAACCCGGCGGCGGTAGTGGTCACCCAGCCACGACAAGTACACCCTTTTCCATGCCGATTCCTGGAAAAATCTGCTCAGGAGCTCTTCTCGCGAATCTCATCCACGTGAATGACCTCCGCGATGCCCACATTATCGTTACCACCTTTTCTAGAATCACCAATTTCACTAATGTCGGTGACACCGACGGCTTCGTTAGCTTTCGCCTTGATTTCCTCGACGGCATCGGCGCCGTCGAAGGTGCGGTTGATTTCCTCGAGGGTGGCACCGCGGGTTTCGATAAAGAAGAAGTATACAGTAACCAGCTGGATGAGCAGCCATCCTTCGAAGAAGAAGTAGAACTTCCAGCTACCGGCTGCTATGCCGATCGGGATAATATATTGAGAGAGAGCCAGGCAGATGTTAGTCGCCAGGCCTTGCATAAACAGACCGTTGGCTCGGATCTTGAAGCTGAGAATCTCCAGCGGGTAGGCCACATTGAGGGAGATCCTAGGGGGACCAAGGTCAGCGATGATCGATTGACAGGAATGGAAGAGATGTTACAGTCCGTCACTTACCAAGCAAAGTTGTAGAAGAAGTTATGGAAGAAAATCATGGCAATGACACCCTTTCCGAATCCCAGTTGGTCGGGGTTCTTGAGCTGGGTGGCCGTCAAGGCGATCCAGATGGCGAAAGTGCAGCACATCCCGCTGGAGGCGATCAAAAAGAGTGGACGACGACCAAAACGGTCGACCATCAGGGCCCAAAACCAAGCCTCAAACATGTTCACCATCAGGATGAAGCCATTGAGCATGTTCTGGTAGTTCGGGCTGGTGATGCCAAGGTTTTTCAGGATGTCATGTAGGTAGTATGCTGTCAAACTCGTGCCGGAGAACTGAGAGAAGACGCCACAGCAGAGACAGATGAAAACACGGTAACGATTGCCACCTGGTGGATATCAAGTTCGTCAGACCTAGTCGCTAACAACATTCGTGGTAGCGAGAGAGAATACTCACGAGTTTTAAATAATTCGGACCAACGTCCCTTTTGTTCACCCTGCCTAATCGAGACCTTCATTTCGGCATATTCGAAACGAACTAGAGGGTCCTCACGATCGCCATTGGCGTGATACTTGGCCAGGATTTCGAGGGCCTTTTCGTCCTTGCCTCGACTTACAAGCCAACGGGGAGACTCAGGAAGGAGCAGCACAAGAAGCAATTGGACGAATGAAGGAGCGGACTGCAGCAAGCTGGGAAGTCTCCACGACCAGTTTGAGTTGATATAGAGTGTTCCGAAAGTGATCCCTGAACGAATTGTCAGCACAGATAGAGTCGATATGACATGTTGACTTACAGCCTCCAAGGAAGGCACCAAAGTAGTACTGGGTGCTGAGAAATGATCAGTCTATGTGAGTTCGTGCAAATGAATATGAGAGGCGTACTTGTACAAGGCGGTAATCTTGCCACGTTCACACGGGTGTGCAAGCTCGGTGATGAGGAGCGGTGAACCAAGACCGGAGAAGCCAGATCCAAGGCCAACTATCAACGTCGTTAGTGGGGGGGTTCGTTCAAAGCATGGAGGCTCCGCTCCCAGGAATGGGGTTCTTACTCATGAAACGAGCAGCAGTGAACATGCGGATGTTCACCGAGAAGCATTGAAGGATGCCGGCAACAACAACAATCAAGCAACCGAGGAAAATGGTCCATTTCCTCCCGCCGTAATCGGCACTGTATGGTGCCAATATAAGACCTGAAGAGAATGAGTTTCTCTACTTTACCGATGTCCAACGATGGAAAACACTTACTGACCACCCCGCCCACACTTTGTATAGCATTCAGCAAGCCCTGCTCCGACCCATGAGGGTGGTGGAAGTCTGGATCTTGGTTAACGATCTGCAAGAAGTTATGACGTATGGGATATCATACATTCCTCATAGTAAGTGATAGACTGCACTCCATTCATGAGCGAGCTGGACGGCGGTGTTAGAGCAGGTAAACAATCAGTAGTCTATTGTCGTACCCATCATATCCATTTGTCGCGGCCGAAAGCAACGCGACCAACAAAAGAGCGTAGAGCTTTCTCCGTCCAGGATCCTTGTACCACGGTGTGACGTTGGCCATGAGCTTGGCCATTTCCTCTTGGGTTGTCGCCATCTTGAAGAAGTATTCACGCTTTGCCTGCTATGCAATGAGTGCGAAGTTCGAACCTCTGCTCGGATACAACGGTGATCGGCAATCCTTGAATATGTATCCGTACATATATAAATCCTGGAAGGTGAGTCCACTGTCGTTTGAATCGCAATCACCTGCCATGCTGCCGGTTAAATTGTTGTCCCTAATATTACCTTTCTGCATACGTATGTTATTGCGGCTTGCCGCTTGGGATACGCAAAGCGCCCTGGTCGATGCCCCCGCAATTTGGAAGTCTCCTGGGGGTCTCCCGGTTAATAAGATGGTGATCTCAAGGCTGCCTTCCGTATCAGGAAAAGCTGGGGAAGCTCCAGTTTAATTTGGCAAATAGAGATACGATCTCTTCAGTGATGATTGCTGGTGGGCAACAATCGGCATCTTATGTTCAAGATAGAGACTGTGAGGCACAAATTCCGTATGATCGTGAACAAGACATCCTTATAGAATGTCCAGACGGTGGCGAAGGAGATTCAACACTCCTCGCGAGACACGAGGCCAGCGCTGCAGGAGCATCGAGTACCCGTCAGCCATGGAAAGCCTTATTTCACGGCTGCAAAGCTTACCTCTCTTGGTTTACAGACCACATCGCCCGGTTATAATGAGATTAGGAGAGTCGAAGGATACAGTTATTATCCGAAACATTTGACAAGCTCTCCGCCCAGCCAACCGGGCGACCGGCTGATTGGGCTGTGACGCATTCTAGAATACTGGACCATTCCATGTGCGGGGATTGATCCAACTCGCAAATCATGGAGCATTTGCTCGTCTGGGATTCTAGGCTCTGGATACCGAACATTTGTGCCGAAGAACCGCGAATACGGGCTAGAGAACAGGATTTGACTGCCATTGCAGCAATTTAGCCCAACAGAATGGCTCCGTTCGTGTTCAGCATGTACGAGCAGTGCGTGTACTTCGAACGGGTATCTGCCGTTCATTACACACCATCTCAGCAACACTTGCCAGCCGTAATTGTCGTGGGAGTGAGGTGATGAGACTTTGATCTGGTAGACATTGCCACTCATGCAGTTACATAGAGGCGAAGCTTTCACTGATTGCTTAGGTGGCCAGCTAAGTAAGGCACGGGGCGTTCCCAGGCGCCAAACTTAGCACCTCTCTTAGGTACCTTGGCATCAGCATTATGGTGCTCAGTAGATTTGACTTGGCCCACTGTAAATTTAAACGAGAATGTAGTTGAACGACATACAATACGAAAGAGGCGTAGATCTGAAAAGTAGTTTGGAGGATTATCTTTGAGTAACGCAGGAACACGAAATGTAGGGTGCCTTCTGAAGGGCAGCCACGACTTTCCGGGCTGAGGGTGGTGGCTGCTCTACCAGTATAGCACGGAGGAACTCCGTACCTGTCCGGATGCTTCGTTCTCCAACGAGTCAGAATTGGAGTGCGGGGAGGAAGCTTGAATCATGTAGATATTCGCCTTTCATCATCATGAAGCCAACCAGCGACACCAACCATTTGTAACCCGCACGCAACCAAGCAGGTGAGCATGGCGGCTCCTTGTCACCTGAACAGCGAAATCCTTATCGTAGGTGCCGGCATCTTCGGGACCAGCACCGCCTACCACCTCTCCCTCTCGCACCCCGATCCATCTCGAATCACAGTTCTCGACCAAGGCCGCGTGCCATCTCCTCTCGCAGCATCCAGCGATATCAACAAGATCGTCCGCGCGGATTACAGCAAGGCATTCTATATGGACCTCGCATATGAAGCCATGGAAGCGTGGACCTCTTGGCCCTTCCTCAAACCATATTTCCACCAGACGGGCTGGATCGCCCTGGATGAGAAGGGTAGCGATGTGTCGGAGCGGATTCGAAAGAACTTCCGCAGCTCTGGTCGGCCGGACACTTCTGCCGATATAACGCTGGATGAAGTGAAGAGCGGCTGGGGTGGTGTCCTGGCGAATATCAACACGGGCGGATTCGATAAGGCCTACACGAATTCCAGTGCAGGCTGGGCCGATGCCTCGGCGGCCGTCGAAGCCATGATGAAAGAGGCCATGAACAATGGCGTCCAGCACGAGGTAGGCAGCGTCTCTGAGTTTCTGAGAGAAGGCGGTAAGCTTGTAGGTGTCAAGACGTCTGACGGACGGATCTTTTCTGCTGCGAAGATCCTCCTTGCCACGGGCGCGTGGACCCCTTGGCTTTTAGCTCCCTTAGAGAAAGAGTTACAGATATCTCCGGAAAACAGTATCCAGAAGCAGATACAGGCCGCAGGAGTGTGTGTCGCAGCGTTCAAACTCTCTGAGCAGGAAACGGATCATTACAACCAGATGCCTGTGCTGATCTACGGTTCGCAAGGCGAAGTCTTGCCACCCAACCACGAGCGCCTCTTCAAATTCACCAACGCAAACACATTTTGCAACACGACCCTGCACCCTGTAACAAAGCAGGAGATCTCCGTACCAGCCGCAGACCAGAAGTCGATACCAGAGAATCTAAAGCAGCAATCCATAGAGATCATTCACCAGCGGATACCAGAAATGCTTGTTGATGGTCGAAGCCCCGACGAGTGGCGCATATGTTGGGATGCCATATCTCCTGACCAAAACCAATTGATCTGCCGGCATCCGGACGAGAGGCTGTCGAATCTCTACTTTGCGACCGCTGGCTCCTTCCACAGCTGGAAATTCCTGCCCAATATCGGACGGTATGTGCTGAATGTGCTTGAAGCTAAGTCCAACGGACCAGCGAAAGATGAGGCGTGGCAGTGGAAGACGAGTTGGTCGGATAAAGGAGCGCATCCCAAGGTGTTACCCCAAGGAGAATTGAGTGATTTTGTTCCCTGACTGTTGACCCATCCAAACCGTGCGTCGGTTTCCATATCTTTATCAGACCCAGGGATCTATCGACCCTACGTGTCCTAATGCAATTTTAATTCGATAATTCTTACAATTTACTCTCCCTCTGAATCCTTTGGCCACCCGGTGACCAAGAGACAGCGTAGGGGTGCTCCCTCCGCCTATTGACCCACTTATCAATCGCGCCGGAATTGACGTACTCAGGAGAACACTGCTCTATACTGGTGACACCGATATTGCGCATTGCAGTCTCGAATTCGTCCTTGAAGATCTCAATCAGGTGCTCGACACCTTCCTGGCCGTAGCTAGTCGCAAATAATGCGGGACGTCCGATCCCCGCCGCCACCGCGCCCAGACATACCAGCTTGAGGATGTCAGTGCCTCGGCGCACGCCCCCGTCCACGAAGATGGAGAAGGGGCGTGCTCGGCCTTGCCGCACGGCAGCAGAGCGTGGATGATGTTGGCTGATGATTTCTGGGAAGCGGGCATGTATCTCCAATAGGACGAGCAGTGCAGGTGGGCTCGTGTCAAGATTCCGGCCGCCGTGGTTTGACAGGACGACTCCGTCGAGTCCGTGTTCCAGGGCCAGACGCACGTCGTCTGCTGACATGATTCCCTTGAGAACCAGGGGTAAGGTCGTCTGCGACCGTAACCAAGCGATGTCTGCCCAATTGAGGTTCGGGTCGATGAAGCTACCCATCAGACGACCATAACCACCGCCTTTCTTGTCATTGGTCGCGTTCGACGTCATCATGGGATTTCTGATCGCCTCGTCCGCCTTTACACGCTCATCTGCCTCTCGCTTCCCAGCGGCTGCGGCATCGGTCGTGACGAAGATACCCGTTACGTTTTGATGTGAGGTGATCTTGCGGAGCAGAGCCTCAGATTTATGTCGTTGGCGGTCGACATAAAGCTGGAAGAAGAATGGGTGGTCTGAGACAGAGGTTTGGGAAACGATCTCGCTTGCTGAGTAGGATGCATTGTTCGAGATGCATTGAATGATAGACCGGGACTTTGCTGCGCGTGCCATCGCGAGCTCACCGTCTGGGTGGATCAGGCGAGCCATCGCGGCCGGAGAGATCATCAATGGGAAGGACACGTCGTGTCCCAGGATGGTCGTCCGCGTGTTGATCTGATCAACTCTCCGCATCACCCGTGGTCGGAAAAGTAAACGGCTGAACATCGATGCGTTGAGGTCTTTGGTGATCAGATCGTTGCACGCAGAGCTGTAAAAGGCCCAAGTCTTTGCAGTTGCGCTGTATTGTGCGGCGAGTTCGAAATCGTGCGAACTGATGATTGAGTCCAATGGAGGCTTTTCTGCCGATGATGCAGGTACAGATTTCGGCGTTTCTGCTGGCAGAGGAGCGACCCATTCTTTCGTCACTGTTGATTGATCGATTATGCCTTTCAGGGCGTCTTTCGGAAGGTTGGTCCTTAGCATTGAGGGTGAGTGGACTTCATTGTACGCTTGAGTGGCATCCCTGCCCGCGTATTTGTATATTATGCCAGGCCCCCCTGGGTGATCCGGCGCGAATTTTGTCATGTCCCATACTTGTCCACCAACGACGATCCAACAGTCTGTATTCTTATTGTGAGATGATATCTCAGAGACTGATATCTGGCATTGAGACATTTCGAATGGTACCTACTCCTTATAGTATGCAGCGAATTTTGAAGTCAACGAGGAGGGAGTGAAGAGGAAGTGCGGCGAAGCCTTGATATTAGTACCTCGCCTCATGGATAGATCGTGAAGAGGTTCAGGCTGATGATCTCCACACACCAGCGGTCATTTTGCCGTGTCACTTACCAAAAAGAGGCAATCTGTAGCCTCAACAAGCGTTGTCCAATGCCTGCCGACCGATATCCATTATGGTTGGGATTCTTTTGAGAGGGCTCGCCGGCGTTCAAAGCGATGCGGAGTGCGGAGTTCTACCTAGCGAGTCGACGATCACGTGGGCACGCTCGGGACTTCGGAGTAATCCCCACCGAGTGCCAATTTTTCAGACACGGGAATTTGGAGATCGGGTTGAGTGTGTCATCCTGCTCCTTGTTGGCTTCTCCTCTTCATGCGAGGCTGGTAAACTTATGACCGACTGATGTTCTCACCGCCAGTCCAGGTCTGTCTGACTGCTAACACCAGGTTCGCGGGTCTCCTGAAAAGCACAGCCTTGCCATTCCTACATCGTGAATTTATTCCCCCCTCGATTAGTATGTCTGATGTTATTCCAGTCATATCTTCCATGCTGTTGAATCATCACTGATCGTCTCTCATAGACTCGACGAGACCGAGATGGCACGGTAAAATTCAATCCTACCAAAAGCAAACTAGGTTCGGCTACGTCACAATGGCAGACAACACCGCACCCTTGAGGTATGCAGACGTGCGTGAGTGGAAGCAGCATTCCGAGATCAGAGAGCTGATGAATTCAGGTCGGCATCAACCTTGGAGATCCAGTGTTTCGAGGCTCCTATCACGGGAAAAAGGTTCATGAGAATGACCTAGAGGATATCATCCAGCGTGCTCGCGATGTTGGCTGTACGAAGATGATGATCACTGGTTCTAATCTGGTTGAGTCGCAGCATGCCATTGATCTGGCCAAACAGTATCGTACGCGTTTCTGTGTCCCCACTCCTTGTTTGGTCACTAATCTTCCAAACAGCTGGGGTCTGTTACGCTACTGTTGGTGTGCATCCGTGTTCAACGCAGGACTTCGACCGACACAAGGGAGGCCCGGACAAGCTGATCGCAGACCTTCGGGCTCTCGTCGTTGAAGCTAAACGTGAGGGGCATGTAGTTGCCTTTGGGGAGATAGGGCTTGACTATGATCGATTATTCCTATCACCCAAGGAGACTCAGTTGAAATACTTTGAAATGCAGATGGATTTGGCGGTGGAGCTGCAGCTACCATTGTTCCTCCATTCTAGAGCTTGCAGTCCCGACTTTGAGAACATCCTCAAGGCTCGACTGGATAAATTACCGAAGCGGGGTCTGGTTCACAGCTTTACTGGCACGATCCCAGAACTAGAAGCGCTGATCGAATTGGGATTTGACGTCGGGATCAACGGATGCAGCATGAAGACCGAGGAGAATCTGCGAGCCGTCAAAGAAGTGCCACTGGACAGACTTCAAATTGAAACGGATGGGCCATGGTGTGAAATCCGGCCGTCACATGCATCGTCACAATATCTCAAAGATGGTCCCGCAGTGCCTAAGGCAGTCAAGAAGGAGAAGTGGCAGAAAGGGTTGATGGTCAAGGGGAGGAATGAACCGGCGACCATTGTCCAGGTGGCTCACGTGATTGCACGTGTCAAGGGGATTCCGGTGGAGGAGGTCTGTGAAGCCGCATGGAGGAATTCCACCAAGATGTTTGGATTAGGTGAGGGAGCAGAGAGGAACTGAGCAGTGTGAGCTGGAGCCTGTAAACACTCCACTTCAATTGTTAGATGGACTAAGTAATCACGATGAATAAAAGAATGAATCATCCTTGGCTCATGTGTGATGACAATATGTCGAAATGAATGGATTCTTGGTCATGAGGCCCGACAAATCCACCAGGTATCCTTTTTCAGGTAAGCAGTCATGCGTGCGAGGATGACATGTGTGATGTGAGTGTTCGGGTGCTGGGGTCATGGAGTCCTCCGTACTCCGTAGACGAACCTGCTATGCCTCATCGATACGCAATAAGAGGTTGATCCTCCAGGCTTTGTTGACAAGTCAGAGCAATGTTACTCACGGTTGCCTTGTTTCTGTGACAAGGCGGCAAACGGCCTTCGACGGAGACAATGGAAGAAAGTACTCGCGCGTGGGTCCAACAGCTCCTTGTAGTCGCCCGAGTAGTGCAAGATTGGGCCCTCCAGCCCTTCGTTGTACCACTGGGCTTCCTACGCCCGAGTCCGAGTGACCCCTTGTTAGTAACCCAGCTACTCCTTAGTTATGAGTTGGTGTTAGGTGCCTCACTCGTAGATTCGAGGGGTTCGTTCCACCGAAATTTCCAGACCGAAATTGTCAGCGGGTGACTCGGGGGGGGGGGGGGCGGGGGGGGGGGGGGGGGGCCGGGGCCGGCATGGGGGGAGA
>Ga0105239_10001456_pt1 | contig 31519 bp, 20 predicted proteins | sample KBSC44metaG_FD_92761 | JGI IMG/M metagenome (GOLD analysis project Ga0105239, IMG submission 92761) | Corn rhizosphere microbial communities from Kellogg Biological Station, Michigan, USA - KBS C4-4 metaG | ecosystem: Host-associated > Plants > Roots > Rhizosphere > Soil | place: Michigan, USA...
TAGATGCCCCCGGCCCTTACAGCAGACCTTTCTTAACTGCCAATGAACCGGTAGTTGATAAACCAACCGATTGCGAATGCAAAAATATCAACGGACTGTATCAGGTATATCAAACCAGTTACAGAACAAAATACAGCACCATGAGCGCTTTCATGCAGGCTGTTTACAAAACAACTATTTCAGACGGAGCGTTGGATTCGCTTCGCCGCATGTGCAATAATGAATTTAAGTGCACGCGTTTGCCGGGTGCTGTTGTAGTACCTCCTGCCATGCAGTGCGGAAATGTACAGTCAGTATGTGCCGACTGTCAGAAAGTGAACAATGCCTATGTTTCCTTTCAGGCGGTATACAGCAGCGTTACCCCAACTAAAAATGAAGATACCGCCCGGAAGAACACCTTCTTTGCCGGTTTCATGAATGATAAAACGGGCCTTGATAAAACCGCCACCGATTACCTGAACTTCCTTGATCAGTGTAACAGTACGCCCGGCAGTTATGCTGGCTCTATCGACATGACCAGCCCTTGTATTAAAGACACCATTGCCCTGGCTTCAACAGGAGTTGCCAAACCTTCAAACATCAACTGCAGCGATCTGATAAAAAACTATCAGAATTTTCTGGCAGAGTTTCCCAATCATACCAAAGGAGCTACGGTACGGATCTTTGTGTACAGCGGTGGCGCTGCAGCGCTCAGAGAGAATGATGAATTGCCTGGGAATAGCTATGCTATGTTAGCACCTGAGCCGGCTAACCGCTTTGGCCCTTATGTTCCCGAGTTCAAGGCCGCGAAGATGGATACGTTTGAACCACCGAAAACGGCTAAACGGCTGGTGAGTTTGCTACTGGTATCCTCCGGCTCGTGGAGAGATACCACCTTTACCGGCAAACAGCTTTTCGAGTGGTACATGAATCAGCATTTTCACACGACATATACTTACCTGAACTGGGCCGACTGGCTGATCAATGGTTGCGGCTATAAATTAAATCAGTTGCCATGGAGCGATACGGTAGCTGTTCGTGCCGATACGCTGTTGAATATATGGAACCGGTTTGTGGCTAAATATGCTGTTTCGCAGCTAACGATCAGTGAAACAGTGAGTGTTCCAATAATAAAAGGAATAACATCAGGAACGGCTGGGCTTGATTACATTGAGCCGGAATACATTTCTCCGCAGATCTGGACAAATGGCGGCGTTTGGTATCCGCAGCGTGGAGCTACTACTTACAACTTGTCTGTATTGCCTAAAAACGCCACGCTGCAATCGGCTTTGTTGAGTTTGTATGCCAATAAGCCATCATGGTTTTTTGCTGCCCATTACCGGCCGGCAAGTGCATCGCCCTTTGGGCAATTACAACAGGTAAAAGGGATCTACGTGCCGGGTACTACTACCTATGCTGTTCCTCCGTCGTATACAGGAATAGCGGGTTATAATCTGGCGCCGGTAAGTACCGGTCAGGTTAGTAGTGGTAATTCAGCAGATTTCTGGACTAACCAGGATTATCCGAATCAGAATGTGATCAACATGGTGAACGCCATGTACACGAATATGAACAGTATCGGCGTCAACTATCCGGTAGAATATAAAATGAATGATGAAACCAACGGATATAAAAAGTACAACTTTGGCGGCGTTGAGTGTGTTACGGTGGCCCGGCGGCCAACGCTGAGCGTGTCTTATACCGCTTCGCGGTGCGACGTATTTGCCGCTTTTGTAAACAACGCGCTTGGTACATGGATGAGTCTTTCTGATATAAAAGACCTGTATTCATCCAAGGCCAGAATGGTTATCAATTCCAACTGCACCGCGTATTCCGGAGGAACAGGTTGTGGATATGATAGTCCGGCTGTAAAAATATATGCATCTGATCTGTTGTTATGCAGCGCCAATACACAGCCTACTTTTGTGCCCCTGCCGGTTAGCGCACTGCCCAATGCCTGTAAGGATTCGGTATCGATGGCATGGGCTGCAGCACAGGAGATCTATAATTTCAGACAGGACTCACTGCTGGGCAATTTCGACAATGCGTACACGCAACAATGTTTATCCGCAGCAGCTTTTGAAGGGCTGACTATGACCAGCCAGATCAGTGAGTACCACTATACGTTGTATTATTATGATCAGGCGGGCAATCTGGTAAAAACAGTTCCTCCCGCAGGAGTAGTTGTTAATCGTGATGCTACATGGCTGGCGCAGGTAAAACAAAAACGGGATGCAGGGCTGACTCAAACACCTGTTCATACAAAATACACTTTGTATAGGTATAATAGTATGAATATGGTAATCAGTCAGTATAGCCCTGATGCCGGAGAAAGTAATTTCTGGTACGACCGCCTTGGCCGGCTCGCTGTCAGTCGCAATGCCGAACAAAAGAAAACCAATTTATACAATTATACATTGTACGATCCACTTGGGCGTACTGTAGAAGTAGGTCAGAAACAACAGCCGAATGGCATGACGGATGGTACTGCGCGTGACATTGGTTTACTCAGTGCGTGGATCAATCTGACCAACAGCACCTATCCGCAAACGCAGGTAACCAGAACTGTATATGACAATGCGTCTACTATTAATCAGGTATATTCCCGGTTCAACCAAAAGGCATATACGTTGCGCAACCGGGTAAGTTCTTTGCAGCTGTTCGATCAGTTGCAGTATGTTAATAATGTGCCCACTTATCTGAACTATGCCGAAGCTAATTACTACGATTATGATATACATGGTAATGTAGATACGATGCTGCATGATTATGCCAGCGGTGCTATGGCTTCCAACGGATATAACCGCTTTAAAATAGTGGCTTACCAATATGATCTGATAAGCAGTAAAGTAAATCTGGTAAGCTATCAGCCCGGCAGGCAGGATGAAATGTATCATCGTTATGAGTACGATGCCGAGAATAGGATAACTGGTATATATACTACCCATCGCAAAGCATTTATAGGCGACCGAAATGTGGAAGAAAATGATGCGGCATACAGCTATTACCGGCACGGACCGCTGGCCCGCCTGGAGGTTGGTACCGGTAAGGTACAGGGAATTGATTATGCGTACACCCTGCAGGGTTGGTTGAAAGGAGTAAACAGCACGGCGCTCAACCCTGCCTATGATATGAGTGGCGACGGTAACAATGCCACCAGTCTTACCGCCCGCGATGCTATTGGCTTCTCATTGAATTATTACATGGGTGATTACAAATCCATCGATGCAGCAGCCTTGCCATTTGCCGAAGCCGGCGCTTATTTGGGTACAGCTTATAAACCGTTATACAATAGTAATATCAGCAATATCAGCGTGGCTATAAAAGGCATGCAAACCATGTTGTACAATTATGGATACGATCAATTGAGTCGCCTCGTAAATATGAATGCGTCTGTTGGGTTTGACAGCCTCGCCAATCAGTGGAACGGACTTACAGCAGCTAATAAATACGCCGAGGCCATAACTTACGACGCCAACGGAAATATCGTTACTTATAATCGCGATGGCGACAAATCGGGTTCTTCGCAGGCTATGGACAGACTGCACTATAATTATATAACCGGAACAAACCAGCTGGATTATATACAGGACGATGTATCAGCCCCAACATACACAACTGACCTCGATGGCCAGTCAGCAGGTAACTATAATTACGATGCCATTGGTAACATGACAAAAGATGTTACAGGCGGATTGAGTACTATAGAATGGACCGTATACGGAAAGATAAAACGGATAACAAAAACCGATGGAACGATTATCGATTACACCTATGATGCCACGGGTAGCAGAACCAGTAAAACCCTTAGCGGTACACCTGTTGCCGGCGGACCTATTACAACCTGGTACGTAAGGGATGCACAGGGCACTACCCTCGGCACTTACACAGTAACGTCGGCGGGTGTAACAGCCAATGAACAGTATGTTTATGGAAATAACAGGTTAGGTGCAAAAAATCGTAATTTGGCATTGAGTAGCTCTTTGGATATTCCATCCGGTACTGTGCCCGGCATTGGTACAGTATATAATGATGAATTGATGCGCGGACGAACTCAATATGAATTGACCAATCACCTGGGTAATGTGCTGGCTACGATCACTGACCGAAAGGTGCCTCATATAAACGGATCGACAGTAGATTATTATGAAGCACAGATAGTGAGTGCACAGGATTATTATCCTTTTGGCATGTTGATGCCAGGCAGGAGTTATAATGGAAGCGGTTACAGATATGGGTTTAATGGAAAGGAAAATGATAATGATGTAAAAGGAGAGGGTGATCAGCAGGATTATGGAATGAGGATCTATGACCCACGGGTGGCACGATTCCTGAGCGTGGATCCCCTTTCAAAACGATATCCGTTCTACACACCTTATCAGTTTGCCGGTAACAGTCCGCTGAGATTTATTGATCTGGATGGATTAGAACCAGCCGAACCAGGTAAAAAACAAGGTGAGTCGGCTGTTGCAGCAAAAAGCGGAACAGAAGATTTTTATAACTGGAGCTGGAGTGTAAATAAGAAAACCAAAAAAGGAAGCTGGGTGCAGGGTAGTTCAACCATGTATCAAAATGGAAATATTGCAACAGCAAGCAGCGCTGATGATAACACGAAAACATATCATCCTGATGTTCAGGTACGTTCACTCTCGGATCCGGGTGTAGGAATTGGAACAATGACGTTGTTGGACAATAATTTAAGTGCCAGGGCTGTAGCATTTGCCAGCTCCTTTACTTTGGGTACCAAGGCAGAAAACAGTAATACTCAGGCAGAGGCCCAGCTGCTGCTCAAAAATTTTGCCGGAGGGTCGGGAAATACATTGTCCTACAGACCAAATTCCAACATGGCAAGATTGTTGGGTGCAGATCCGGCATTTTTAAAACTTGCCCAGTCTTTTGAAACACAGGCGTTGACTTATTTTAAAAGTAAAGGTACGCTGGAAGGGTTTGAAGGACAGGAAGCACTTCGGCAGTTAGGCATGCCATATATAAAACATACCTTGTTTATGCATGCTGTTATGGGAGGTACGCAGCAATGGAATGCGCAGATTACACAAATTTCAGCAACGCAAATAAAAGTGAGATATATGGTTTGGGACAGGTTTGGAGCGGGAACTGATGACGCTCAGTCCAGACTGCCCGGGCTGCCGTCTCTTTATTGGTTGCAGCATAACTCGGCTCATTACTATCCCGAAACAGCAAGGCAGTTTGCTCCTTTTACCTGGAATATCAGGGTGAACAGATAAAAATATTAAATGAAAAAACTGTTTAACTTATCGTTATTGTGTTTTGTCATTGGAAGCTCCTGCAGTTCGGACAGCAGTCATAACTGCGAAGTAAAGGATCTTAAAACCCTATTCACCACTCCCGGAGTGTACGAAGGGAAGGTTATCGGGTACGCACACTATGTTTTGATAAAAGATTTTGACAGAAGCTGTATGGACAGTATCACAATGATGAATATGGCTTTTAAATACAGTGATACGGTTCATGTTGGAACGCCTGCAGATGTAATAATGTTCTTTAATTCCGACAAAAATTTCATTCCGCATGAAGTTTCGCAGGTAATGGAAGAAATTAATAAGAACTGCGTGGTTGTAGTTGGACTGGATCTAAAAAACAGAAAACCTAAAGATTTTATATTTTATAATAGTAAAGGAGAAAGAGTTTATTGGGGGCCACGATGGCTGCCCCAGGGAAAATAAATCTACCATATAGCCCCGCATTAAACGCGGGGCTATATGGTAATTCATTTCGATACATTATACTATCTGCAATCATTTCCCGGATTTAAATTTTCCTTATCGGTAGTAAACGTCGCTTTACCGTTTTGAAAAGTTATTATCCAGATAGAATCAAAATCATCATTGCCCCATTTCATGCCTTTGGTGTCAGCGCCCAGGGCTTTTACCAGATTGTCGATTTTATCGTGTTCCCAAACAACGAGGGCATACCCGTTTGTTTTCATAATAGCGCCAACCATTTCTTTTACGTCATCTACATCATATTTTGAGTTGATGCTAAGGTTGTATTTTACCGCAAACGGGGTGATCGTTTCAAGCATTCTTAAATGACTGGCCGATTTGGTATTGCCCATGGACGGCACAAAAATTTTACCCGGAACCTTGTATTTGGCATACAGAACAGCCGGTAGCTGCAGCGACCGGTTAAATCCTTTGCAGGAGAGGTTATCTCCCTTATCGGGTTTTTCCCCATGGCGAATGATCACAACTTTTTGCACCTGGGCAAAGCCATTAAAAGTGATGCCCAGTGATATAACCAGTAAGAAGCTTTTAAAAAAATTACTCATATTTCCTGCTTTAAAATATCCGATAAATTGTTGTGCCACGCCCTGAACTACCGGTTGGGCGGGATTGGTTATCCATTCGCTCCATGAACCTGAGGCTCCAAAAATAGCGACTTTTATTCAGTTCCGCCCCATGGCTGCTTTATAACCCTATTGCCTTTAGAAACGTTTCTTTATAATTTATGCCTATGGGCACCTGCGTTTTTTGAACATAAACGGTATTGCCTTCAATGTGGGTGATCTTCGATTTGTTGATAATAAACGAGCGGTGCACACGTATAAATAAACCGGCAGGTAATAATGATTCAAAGGAAGAAAAGGACATGTTAGGTATAAGGGTGCTGCCTACGCAAACTATTTTTGTATAATTCCCTTTTGCTTCGGCCAGCAGTATATCGTTATACGGCAGTTTATAAATTTTGCCATCCGCTTTTATAAAGAAATAATCATCGGGTTGCGTAGCTTTTTTTTCGTCACCGGCATTGGCTGGCGCCTGCAGCTTTTCCGTTGCTTTGTCAACCGCCACTATAAATCTTTCCAGTGAAAATGGTTTAACCAGATAATCACAGGCCGATAATTCAAAGGCATCTACGGCATATTCTTTATAAGCAGTGGTAAATATTACCTGTGGCATGTTTTTCAGCGTTTTTAAAAAACCGATGCCATCCAGTACGGGCATGTGCACATCAAGGAATAAGATATCGACATGGTCCTGCAGCAATATGTTTTTTGCCTCAAACACATTACCACAACTGCCGGTAACATGCAGGTTTGGTAAGTGACTACAATAATTTATTATAATCTCTCTGGCAATAGGCTCATCATCTACAACAAGACAGTTAAACATTTGTCATTTTATTTTTAAACGAAGTTCCACGATATATAAATTGTCTTTCACAAGCTGATTCAGCTCATAATCTCCTTCGTACAAAAGATTAAGCCGCCTGATGGTATTGGCAACCCCTAAACCAGAGCTCGTATGTATTGTACTGGCTTCCTGTTTTGCATGACTGTAGGAGTTTTTAACGGTGAACAGTATATGACTGTCTACAATCTTTAGACCGATACCAACGTAAATCTTTTGGTTCAACGTATTTTTGGCATGCTTAAAAGCATTCTCAATAAATACAATCAATACCATAGGGGTAATGGTAATGTTAGGATCGGTAATGGTTTCTATATCGGTTTGCAGGATCAGCCGATCGCTTATTCGTAGCTTTTCAAAACCAATATAGTTATAAATATATTCCAGTTCTTCTTTTAACGGCACAAACGAGTTTTTTGTATCGTATACTGAATACCGCAACAGGTCGGATAATTTTAATAACAGGGCAGGCACCCGCTCATGCTGGGTAATGGAGATTCCATACATGTTATTGAGCGTGTTAAACAGAAAATGCGGACTTAACTGCGATTGCAACAGATTCAGCTCACTTTGTTTTTGCTCGGCACTGATACGGGCTTCCTGTATTTGCCTTTGAACCGACGCTCTGGTCAGTTTTATAAAAATACCCATTACCAGGCTTATAATAAAAAATGGCACTGTCGTAACAGAAAATTCAATTACATCGCCGGGTGTATGAAAGATCTTTTTTGCAAAAAGAGGCCATATGATAATGATCGCCATCAGTGAAAGGACGGTATACATTCCAAAATGAAAAGGTCTGTTCCGCAGGTAAAAAGCCTGGCATAGCCATCTGCCTGTGTAAACACATGCCAGCAGGAAAAAGCAGGTGAAGGCTGTTAAGAAACTCTGGTTCAGAATAAGCCTGTAGTAATAATAGATTCCTGTAAACACCAGCATTACAACCGCCATGCTGAATATGGCGTGTATGATGAGCGTTTCGGTGGTAATTTTTCGAAAGGCAATTCTCATGTTATAAAGGTCGCCATTGTTTTTGCAATAATATATCCAATATGTTGAAATGAGGCAAAAGCATTATTAAAACGCCAAAATAGATGACGAAATTTTGATCCTTCAAAACAAGGTATTCAACAGCTTTTTACAGGCATTGAGCACAATGATTTTATCTGCCCCGCATAACAGATAAAATTTGAGGAAACAAGCGCCATGAAATTACCTGCATCCTTTTTCTTGATCCTTTCATTTGCTTTGTATAATACCTGCTATGCACAGGATACTGCCCGACGGAAAGTTTTAAAAGAAGTAACTATAACGGCTAAAAAGCCACCAATTGAGCATAAAATAGATCGCACCATAGTAAATGTAGATGCAATGGTCACCGCTGCGGGGAGCAATGCTCTGGAAGTATTGTCAAAAAGCCCCGGTGTGTCTGTCGATATCGATGGAAATATAAGTCTTAATGGAAAGGGTGGGGTATTGATATTGATTAATGATAAACCTACTTATTTATCCGCTCAGGATTTAACGGCTTATTTGCGATCGCTGCCTGCGGGTACGCTGGAAAAAATTGAATTGATCAGCAATCCGCCTGCACGATACGATGCATCGGGTAGTGCCGTTATTAATCTGCAATTGAAGAAAAATAAAACACCGGGTTTAAATGGAAATGTAAGCATAGCTTATAATCAGGGCATCTATGGAAGAAGCAATAATGCGCTGAACATTAATTACAGACGTAAGAAAATCAATTTATTTGGCAACTTCAGTTATGCAAGGGATGCCAGTGGTACTAAGGATACCAGCCGCCGGTATTATTACAATACCACCGGTGCCGATTCATCGGCCACATTAATAAACAGGAGATATTCTTACTTTTCCAATGGATGGAATTTGAGAACGGGACTGGATTATTATGTTTCTGCTAAAACCACTTTAGGCATTTTATTAACAGGAGGGATAAGACCCAGATCTGATCAGTTGCATTATACCAGTGATCAGTTGAATGCAAATCAGAAGCCTGATTCTACAGCCATGGGCTCTACTGCCGGCAATTATCAATGGTACAGCGGTGGCGTTAATTTAAATATGCAGCACAGGATAAAAGAAAATGGAGAGGTGATCACAGGTGACCTTGATTATGTGAATATTCATGCCAATGGCAGCCAGTTTGTGTCATCAACTGTTTATCATTCTGATGGAAACATTAGCAGTACAAATGATATCTTGTACCGTTTGCCTGCTGATATTAATATCTGGTCAGCAAAAACTGACTATACACTTCCGCTGAAAGGCAAGGCAAATATCGATGCGGGATATAAATCATCTTATGTGGTTACCAATTACAAAAACGATTGGTATAACCAGTCAGGCAACGATTTTATACCTGATTACGGCAAATCAGATCATTTTAAGTATGCTGAAAATATCAACGCTGCTTATGTAAGCGCCTCCAAAGAATGGACGCGATGGGCCATAAAAGGAGGGCTTAGAATGGAGAACACGAATATGCATGGCTATCAGCCGGGTAATATGGTGGTTGTTGATTCTTCTTTCAGAAGAAATTATACGCATACTTTCCCGTCTTTTTACCTTTCCTGGAAGGCAGATACCACAGGCCATCACATTTTTACTCTTAGTTATGGGAACAGGATCCGCAGGCCAAACTACCAGCAGTTAAATCCATTTCTTTTTTATAACGACCGGTATTCATATACGGCAGGTAATCCATCGCTGCAACCACAATACATGTATGCCATCGAGCTGAAATACGATTACAAAAGTTTTTTTGGCGTTGAAATGGCGTACGGTCATGTGAAACAACTTATTCAATCCATCGTACAGCCGGCAGAAGATATTTTTATCACGCGGCCTGATAATTTCGGCACCAATCAGTCATTTAATTTTTTGTCGTATTTATCGGCAGACATAGTTAAAGGCTGGCATGTAAATACTTCGTTTATCTTTTTTCATCTCGTTAACAAAGGCCTTGCTGATAACCAGCCCATACATAATGACATTAATTCTGCTGAACTGGAATTCAGCAATCAGTTCCGGTTATCGAAAAGCTGGACTGCAGAAGTAAGCGGCTTTTATGCCAGCAGCCATTTATCCGGACAAACAAAAACAGGTTCACTCTGGCATCTGGATGCCGGTGTGCAGAAAATGATCTTAAAAGAGAGAGGCACACTAAGAATAAACGCAAATGATATTTTTCATACAAGTATCAGGCACGATAATACTACCGTTTCCAAACAAATGGTCGCCACACGAACAGTAAGATCAGATACACAAAGAATGGGTATAGCATTTTCGTATCGTTTTGGAAAAGATACTAATAACCGCAAACGTAATCATAACACCGGTGGCGCTGTTGAAGAGCAGGGTAGGGTGAATTGAATTTCACAATAAAACGAAGGTGTCGAATTCGACCCCTTTGAACAAACTATAAATAATAACGCCTTGTAAAAAAATTACAAGGCGTTATTTGGTGCTTCATGAGACGCCATGTATTGCACACACCGGTAGAACAATTATTGTTTTACGAGTTGCCGTGTAACCAGTTTTCCCTTTTGTTGCAATTTAAGTACATACGTGCCCGCCGGCAGTTCTTTTTTATCAAAAAGTACCGTGGTACTGCCTTTAGGCAGGTAACTATTTACAAGTATATACAATTGCCTTCCGGTAAGGTCATATACGGTAAGGCTCGTAACGCCATCCCTTTCAAGATTCAATCGTATTGGTATAGCACCAGAAGCCGGATTAGGAAAACTAAGCGTTTCATTCGACGTGGCGGTAGCCGGGATATCCGTATTGGTAACCATACGGGCGCTGCTTATGCTGGAAGGGCATTGCGAGGCGCTGCTTTCAGATATGCAGAAGTCGGCAAAACGCACCTGTTCATCACGTAGTCCTGAAGTCTTTTTGCGGTAAACGCCCCATTTGGGATGGTTGCGTGAGGCGCCGGTACGCCAAAGATCGATGCCGCTTGATTTGCTGTAGCTTAAAAGCACCTTGCCATCCTTCACTCTTGTAAGCGTGATTTGAAATGATCCGTTATCGCTGCTTTTATACTTTACAAAAGCTTCTACCCAGTTGCCTTTGAAAGGCGCCAGGTCTACCGATACCAATCTGCCGAGATCTACAGAACCTGATTCATCGCCGCCATCGTGAATTACTTCCAGTGTAGAAGCACGGGGTGTAATGGTAATAAGCGGCGCGCCATCATCGCCATCAACGGCCTTGATCTGAAAGATATGGCAGAAGGTAGACGCCCCCACAAAATGGGCATCGAGCTTAAACTTCCATCTGAAATAAGCTGTTTGACCCTGTGTTTGTTCTTCGGAGCTGCCGCCTCCCTTGATTTCCATACGAACGCGATCGGTGTTGATGCAGCGATCATTATCAGCATCAATATGACTGTGAAATACAAATACATTCTTTCCCAGATCTGAATCAAAAGCCTGCGTAACATGCGGCCCGAAAGAAGTGTGCACACAATCGGGGTTCTCGTTGCCAAAGCCGGCTGCCGAAATAACGGGATACGCGCTGCCCGAACTGGCCGTAGCCGTTAGGGTAGCCTGTGCATGAACGCGATAAGATAATATACATAATAAGAAAAGCATTCCGGCCATTTGTGTGATCAGGTGGAATGCCTTTTTGCGGGGCCCGCCAAAAGGCCCGTTGAAATAGAGCTTTTTCATTAGATAATAATTTAATGGTTAAAGAATAAGACCTGTGTAGTAAAACCGGGGATGTGTAAAGAAGGCAAGACATGGCTTGTCTTATTAGACGTTAGCAATCGTTTTAACCATATTAAGTAACGGATAAATACAACGCAGAAGTAAGCGATGGTTTGCTTTCTATTCAGCTTTTTTGGCGGGCAGCAATCAATAGTGCTTTGTCTCTTGCGAATGGACACGCAACTGAAGCCATTAGCAGGCTTCTTTCATATCATTAAAGCTAATCTGCAATAATAGTTTTCACACCTTTCTCTTCCAGTTGTTTAATACTGTCGGCAGGTGCGCCGGAGTCGGTAATAATATAATCTACCTGTTCAATGCCGCAAATACGGCCGATGCCGCGACGGCCAAACTTGGTACTGTCCGCAAGCACGACTACCTGCTGGGCAACCTGGATCATTTTTTTGTCCAGACTTGCTTCTGCAAGGTTAGTGATCGACAAACCAAAATCAGGTTCAATACCATCGACACCCATAAATAAAAGTCCGCAGGAAATTTCTTCCAGCAATCTTTCTCCAAATGCACCGGCGGCAGAAGCAGAACTGTGATGGATAAGTCCGCCGATCTGCAGGATATCAATATTTGTGCGGCCACATAATTCCATAGCCACCCTCAGGGCAGGTGTAATTACCGTAAGATGCCGGGGTGGGAAGAGGTGACGCGTCATTTCGAAAACAGTAGTACCCGAACCAATTATTATAGAATCGTTTTGCCCCAGCAGGGTCAGCGCCGCTCTGGCGATCTTCTTTTTCTGCTCGGCATTGATAAACTCTTTTTCGTTAATGGGGCGTTCAATAGCATAGGGGTTGTTGATGGAACCGCCGCCTTTGGTGCGGAATAACAGGCTTTTTTCTTCCAGTACTTTAAGGTCTTTGCGAATAGTAACGCCTGAAACCTGCAACTCTTCACTCAGTTTCTGAATATCTACACGGCCTGTTTCCTGAAGTTTCTGAAGAATGATCTGATGGCGGTCTGTAATAGTCATAAATATGAATGGATTAAAGTCTTCTTCTTTCCCAAAACTATGAGTTTTTGTTAAAAAGACTTACAGATGATTTAAATATTTTGAATATGTCCTTTCATTTCAGCCCCAAAGGTTATTTAAAAGCATTTAAATTGATTTAATTATGTTTAATTGATAGAAAATATCTTTACTTTAGCCCATCAGATAGGGTGTTTTTGGCAGTAATCCATTCTGATTTAATATCAGTATGTTACCTGCGTGTTTAATAATGTTTCCATTTGTTTAATTCATTTGCTATCTACCAATGAAATTCAAACTGTTTATCTTAAGTACCTGTTTCACCTGTTTTATAACCACCGGTATAGTAGCCCAGCCTGCCCGGCATGTGATCATGATTTCAATTGACGGCCTTCGGCCTGACTTTTACCTCGATGCTTCATGGGGTGCTGTCAATATGCGACAAATGATGGGAAAGGGTGTTTATGCCAATATGGTAACAAGCGTATTTCCCAGTTATACTTATCCCTCGCACACAACCATGGTAACCGGTGCTTTACCATCAAAACATGGCATCTATTACAACAATCCGTTCGACCCTACAGGAGTGCCCGGCCGCTGGTACTGGAATGAAAGTGATATAAAAACCGAAACATTATGGGATGCCCTGCACAAAGCCGGTTTGAAATCCGCCGCCATTACCTGGCCCGTAACTGTAGGCGCTCCCATCGATTACAACATACCCGAAACATGGGGATGGCCTGCCGGCAGTTCAAACGACCGGCTTGAATTCAGCAGCAAACAAGCTACACCCGCTGGTTTGTTTGAAGAATTACAGGAGAAAGCAACAGGCAAACTACAACCCGATGACTATAACCTGAACTATCTCACTATGGATGAAAACGTAGCGCGAATGGGAGCTTATATTTTCCGTACTTATAAGCCTAACCTGCTTGCATTACACCTTGCCTGTGTAGATCATGCCGAACATGAGCAGGGCCGCGATGGCGATATGGTAAGAGGGGCCGTTTCCGGTGCAGACCGCGCTATTAAAACTTTGCTGGAAGCAGTGGAGAAATCAGGTTTGAAAGACAGCACCGCCATCATTGTGCTTGGCGATCATGGTCACTTTGATATTCATACCAGTCTGCAACCGAACATATGGCTCAAGGAAAACGGATTTACCGTTCCTTCCCAAAAAGAAACCAAATGGAAAGCCTTTTTTCAAACCACCGGTGGCTCTGCCTTTCTCCATTTGAAAGATGCAGGCGACAGCGCCTCGCTTCGCAAAGTGCGGGCAATATTAAACAGCTTGCCTGCATCGCAAAAGAAGCTGTTTAAAGTGATTGAAGGCGCTGAACTCAATAAACTCGGCGCCGATCCCGAAGCCGTTATGGCACTGGCAGCGATCAATGGCGTTATATTTACCGCTGCCACCAATGGTGAAGCTGTGAAACCAACACACGGCGGTACGCATGGTTATTTACCGGATATGCCCGGTATACAAACCGGTTTTATTGGTTATGGCGCAGGATTTAAACAAGGAACCGTTATTCCCGTCATGGGCCTCGAAGATGTGGCGCCGGTAGTAAGCGCTTTACTGGGCTTATCATTTCAGGCGCCGGATGGCGTATTGTTTCCCGGGATTTTAAAATGACCTGGTTCCGACTGGTCGCAGTTCCATATTGCTGCAGGTAATTTCAACTTTATCGTTAACATTAAAATTTTCGGGTGCTGCAGGCAGGCTTACCATGCGGTTCTCAATTAAAACAACTGCATAGCCGTTTTCATCAATCGAAATGATATTTCCTGTTAATCGGGACCCATCATTTCCATTTCTGAAAAATAAGGCCGGTGCTGTTTGTTGCTGAAACCTGCCCTGTTCAAGATGAATAACAACATCGGAAAGCCTGATAATTTCATTCGCATTATGGCTTACCAGAATGGTCGTTAATGCATAGCGCTGGTGAATTGCTCTCAACGTATCCTGCAACTGTAGCCGCATCGCGTTGTCAATCGCAGACAACGGTTCATCCAACAGTAAAATAGAAGGCTTTTTTGCAATGGCCCTTGCCAGCGCCACACGTTGCTGCTGGCCGCCCGAAAGCGCCTGGATCTTTCTTGCCGCCAGATTCGACAATCCGGTAACATCCAACAACTCATCTACAATATTTTTAGATTCATTTTTGCTAAGCGCAAATGCAATATTCTCCCGAACATTCATATTGGGAAACAGCGCATAGTCCTGAAATACAAACCCGATCTTTCTTTGCTGTGGTTCAACATTGCTCTTTCCCGAAGCATCAAACCAAACCGCATCATTTACTTTAATAAAACCGTCATCAGGCTTCATAAACCCTGCCAGCATACGAAGTATGGAGGTTTTGCCTGTACCCGATGCTCCGTACAAACTGATGAATTTTCCGCTTTCAATACTGGCGGTTACATTCAACTGCATTTCGCCTTCAGCGGTATGTAAAGTTTTTTGCAAAGAGAAATTAATCATAACTCTTAAACAAATGTTTTGCAGATTAATAGAATTTTGCCTGCTGCATTTTCCGGTTAAAGGAATACAGGATCAATAAAATCGCAAATGACAATGCCAGCAAAATGCATGCATACACATTCGCATTATGATAATGAAATTCCCCCACTTCATCATAAATGGCAATAGATGCCGTTCTGGTTTTGCCCGGGATATTGCCACCGATCATCAGCACCACGCCAAATTCACCCACGGTATGTGCAAATGTCAATACGATGCCGGTGAGCAGTGAAGGTTTGATATTTGGCAGCAATACCTGCAAGAGGGTTTCCCATTTGGTTTTTCCCAATGAATAAGATGCTTCTTTCAAACTTGGCGACAATGAAGAAAGACCCGATTGAATCGGATGCACCATAAACGGAAAACTGTAAATCACCGATGCGATCAGCAACCCCGAAAATGAAAATACAAGCCGTATATTAAACCACTTTTCCAGCCAATGACCAAATACATTGGCCGGACTGAAGGCAAGCAATAAATAAAAGCCAATTACAGTAGGCGGTAAAACAAGCGGCATACTCACTATCGCCTGAACGACTACTTTGAAAAAGCCCTTATCGCCCGTTAGCCAGCTCGCCAGCGGAACGGCTATAATAAACAAAATAAGCGTTGTGCTCAACGCCAGTTTTAATGTAAGCCACAAAGGTGCCCAGGCCATCATTTTACTATATATCCGAATTTTTTATAAATAGCTTTTGCTTTTGCAGAATACAGAAAGTCATAAAACTTTTTGGCTTCTGCCTCAATGTTCTGCTTTGCATATTTCAACAGGGCGGCAGACTGTTCAATAGGCGGATAATCACTGGTGTTCAGTTCCACCCATTTACCTTTACCTTTCATTTCGTTCGAGATAACGATCGATTTTGCCGTAAAGCCAAGATCTGCATTTTGGGTAGCAATGAACTGGCTCGTTTGCGTGATACTTTCCCCGCTTACCAGCTTTGAAGAGATCTTATCATACAGACCATATTTCTTCAGAATAGATTCTGCCGCATGCCCATAAGGCGCTGTTTTCGGATTGGCAATCGCTATGCTTTTGATGTTTACGTCCGCTAACAGCTTTAGATCTTTGGCAGGCTGAATGGCTGGTTTTGCAGTCCATAATACCAGTACGCCCTGTGCATATACTTTAGGCGGCTCTAACGTAAAATGATTGTCGGCCAGCTTTTGAGGGAAGGCTGCATCTGCAGATATAAAAATATCGAACGGTGCGCCGTTCTGTATTTGCTGCGTCAGGTTACCGGATGCCCCCAGAACCACACTAATCGTTGTTTTGTCTGTTTTATTGAACTCCGCAATCAGTTCCTGCATCGTGTATTGCATATTGGCTGCAACGGCAACGGTTATTTTTTGCTGCGCCAACAACTGTAGCGTAGTAAGCCCCAGTAAAAAGACAAAAAGCGTTTTCTTCAGCATCTGTCTGTAAGTTAATTGATTAACGAAGCTACGCTATTTGGAATTAATGTTCGTTCGGGGGCACTTCTCCGCCTGCTGGCGGAGAAGCCGGAGGGCTGAAGCTTTATGCCGATATTTCCCTCATGACTTCCGGGATATTACTGATTCCCCAATGTTCTGCATACCTGCCCTCATGAAGACGAATGATATCGATTACCTGAATAGCTACCCGCTTGTTTGAAGGAGGGATGCCCAGAAATTCACCGGTGTGCGTGCCATGCAAAACTTTGCGGGTCGTAACCTTGTCACCCTCGGCCACCTGGTCCATGATTTCCACTTTTACATCAGGAAAGCCCACCCGTAATACCTTCAGCAGGAAATGATGCATGCTTTCCTGGCCATTAGGTGTACCTGCCGGAGCTGCATGATTAATAACATCCGGCGACACCAGTTCATAGAATGCATCAACATTGCCTTGTTCAAGCACTTCACGGTTAAATCGCAGAACAATTTCCTTGTTTTTTTCGGTAGTAAATAACATATCTGTAATATTTTATACCGGTAAAACTACGATCGACCGAAGGCTAAAGGCTGTCGTTAATCATTCAAAAGCTGTGGCTGATCGTTCAGATGTTCCAATTGAAATTCGCCGGGCGTTTTGCCAAATAGTTTCCTAAAAGCCTGACTAAAGCTGGAATGGCTTTCATAACCCACCAGATCATAGATCTGACTGGGTTTTTTATTATGATACAACAGCAGCTCTTTCGCAAGTTTCATTCTTTCCTGCAGAAACCATTCGTTGGGTGATTTATTGTAGAGCTTTATAAACCGCCTCTTGAACGTTGATATACTCATATGGCAGAGGAAGGCCAATTCGGCTATGCTGATATTGTTGGTAATATTTGTTTCCACCACTCTTCGGATTGTCAGGTCATCCGGGTGCTTATTCAGTTCGGGTTGAAATGATAATAACCGGGCTGGATATTTCTCCAGCAGGTACAACCACAATTCTTCCACTTTCAGTAACCGCATTTCGGGCGACAATTGCTTCTTTGATTGCAGCAGCAATAGTAAGGAGTCGATAAAATTCCGGGTAAAAGGATCTTTTGGGAAAGAAAGGTAAGATGCCGGTGGCTGTTTTTTATCATTCTTTATCCCACCGGCATACTTTATAAAAAAACTGGTTAGTAAGTCATTATCGAAAAATATAAGAAGACTACGGAAAGGTGTTGTGGTTACCAGGTCCATGGAAGCCACACAATTTCCCGCAGACAGGAAATGGAATTCAGTATCTCTGGTATAAACAGTCTGTTCCGCAAAATGCATTGTCTTTTCGCCACTAATTACCAGACTGATGGCGTTTTTGTGAAGGACCGCCTTTTTTTTAAAAGAACCCGGGGGAGGGGAATAATCATAAAAAATGATGCTCTCCGAACCGTTTCCATCTCCCGGCAAAATATCCTGTGGCAGGTTTATGATATCCATATATCAACGGGCAATTACGCACCTACTTACAAGTTACTGTAAAAAACAAGATTTCGCCAGGCAGTTTTTAAAATAGTTCTTTGTAATTGTACTAAATTATTCCGTTCTCAAACTTTTTATTGGATTTGTAATTGCAGCTTTTATTGATTGGAAACTGACTGTTATGATTGTAATCAGTAATGCACCAACCCCCGCTGCGGCAAAGATCCACCACGACAAATTGGTTCTGTATTGATAGTTCTGCAACCAGTTGTGCATGAAATAATATGCAAGCGGTGTGGCTATAAGCAAAGCTACGCATACCATCTTCACAAAATCTTTTGATAATAATCTCCATAAGTTGAAAACAGTTGCGCCCAGCACCTTGCGCACGCCAATTTCTTTTTTGCGTTGCTCTGCCATAAATGACGCCATGCCAAATAAGCCAAGACAACTGATAAAAATGGCTAATATCGCGAATACGCTTGCCAGCGCGCCTATGCGTTCTTCATTGTCGAATTTTTTCTCGTAATCTTCATTCACGAACCTGTAGGAGAAAGGAGTAGCAGGAGAATATTTTTTATATATCGCGCCGATCTTACTCAATGCATCGTGTGTACTTAAGGAAGGATTTATTCTCAGTACCAGATCATCAAAATCACCTGAGCTTAAATAAAAAAGCGTAGGTTCTGCTGGTTGATACGGTGATACCATCACCATATCTTTTACTACGCCAATTACTGTGTGATCTTTTTTATTGCTGAATCTTACTATTTCACCTACGGGATTTGTAAGCCCCATATATTTTACTGCTGCTTCATTTAATACGATGGCAGATGAATCGGTAAGCAGTTGGCTTGAGAAGTCTCTTCCTGCAAGTACCTGCCAGTTTGTAGTTTTTCCATAACCGGAAGTAACCCGTATGTTCGCAAATTCGTAAGTGAGGTCAGGATCTTTTTCTTTCCAGGTCACGTCACTTCTGTTGTTATGAATACCGGTCATAGGGCTTGATGATGCGGCAATACCTGCTATGGCTCCCGATGCATATAATTCTGATTCAAAAGCGGTAAAGTGTTTTTCCAGATCATCTGTATTCAATTCCAGATTGACCAATCCGTTTCTGTTATACCCGACCGGGCGATTTTTTGCGAACTGTATTTGTTTAAAAACGATAATAGTTCCGATGATTAAAATAATTGATACAGCAAACTGAACAGTTACTAAAACTTTGCGGGGAACAGGAGCCCATTTTCCTGCTGTGAAAGTTCCTTTTAACACCTTAACCGGTTTGAAAGACGAGAGATATAATGCAGGATATACGCCTGCCAGAGTTCCGGTAAAAAATGTGAATGCAATGCATATTATCCAGAAAAAGGGATCGGTCCAGAGAACGGACATGTTTTTATCAGACAACTGATTGAAGAACGGCAGCGCAAGCTCTACTAAAGCCAGGGCAACACAAAAAGAAATAGTTGCCATTAGTAATGATTCACAAAAAAATTGATTCATCAATTGCGTTCTTAATGAACCAATTGCTTTGCGTATACCTACTTCTTTTGCGCGTTTTTCACTGCGTGCCGTACTAAGGTTCATGAAATTTATACAGGCGAGTAATAGCACAAATAATCCTATCACGCCAAACATCCATACATACTCAATAGCGCCACCCGTATTAATTCCATTTTGAAATTCACTATACAAATGCCATTTACTCATGGGGTGAAGTAAAATAACCGGTTTGTATTTAGCATCTTCACTGCCAATATGCTGCAATTTGATGTCTTTGATCTTTGATGATACTTTTTGCACATCTGCATGGTCGGATAGTTGTACAAAAAGTTGAAAGGACCTTTCATGCCAGTCATTTAATCCACGTTGCACCCAATCGTGTGTAGCAACAAAATAATCCCACGTCGCAATAAACCTAACACTATATAAGGATGAATTTTTAGGAAGGTCCTCATACACTCCTGTAACTTTTAAACTTCCCGCATTATCAATCTGTATTGTTTTACCAATGGGGTCATCGTTGCCAAAGAGTGCACTTGCTACAGATGAAGATATGAGAATAGAAGAAGGATCTTTTAAACCGCTGCGTGTTCCTTTCAGCATGTTCAACGTAAACATTTCCGGGGCGTCAGCATCCATAAAATTGCCCCTAAAAGAAATCGCTTTATCACCAACAGAAAGAATGCGCGGATCGTTCCATGAAGACAATACAACATGTTTAAAATCGGCGCCATAATTTTTCTTCAATGCCGATGCAAGTGGCGGCGCAATATTTACACCGGTTTGAATTACCCCATTCATCGTGTTTTGCTCCATTACCTGTGCAATGCGGTCATAGTTCCGGTGGTATTTGTCAAACGACAATTCACTCCAGATCCATAACCCGATCAGCATGGCTACAGCCATACCTACTGATAATCCGGCAATATTTATGATTGAATGGGTCTTGCTCTTAACAAAGTTTCTCCAGGCAGTTTTAAAATAAGTTCTGAACATACAAGCAGTTTTGATAATGTTTGTAGAAGGCACACTTATCATTCCCGGGAAAAGCATCCAACGGTTGTGCCAATTCTGAAAGCCTTTGCTGTAAAGGCTTTAGAGATTGAAACAATCTGAAAGTGTGCGAAAATGAACGTTTTTTGTCCGTACCCGTACAGCAGGCTGGTGTCATCCTGACAAGTTTATTTTTTGTAGAAGCGGCTTTTTTTCTGCTATTTTTGAAAAAAATTGTATATTAAAGTTATTGCCCCGGAACACAAGTAATTCAAATAAAACCAGAACGCAACTTTAATAAAGTGCGATTGACTTACTTACGGCGCCCATATGAAACTTTAACCAAACTAACTGTTGGCTACCAGGAACATAGACTTTGATTCCAAAGACGAAAATCAACTTTGGCAGTTAATGCTGCAAGGCGATCATTTTGCCCTTGCACAACTGATGGAATTACACGTAGATACGCTTTACAATTATGGTATCCGGTTTTCAGACGACCATACCATGGTTGAAGACTGCATTCAAAACCTTTTTATAGGTATCTGGCAAAGAAGGGATTTTTTAAGTACTCCACTAAATATTAAGTCATACTTATTTTCTTCATTAAGGCGGATGATCCACCGAAAAGCGCGGCTGGTAAAAAAGGTATCTGTTATCTCACTCTCCGACAACGATTCTCCCGGATTTGATTTTGAATTGTCAATTGAACACTCATTGATCCAGCAGGAAGAATCGAGGATCATGGCCAACAAATTAAAGTATTTAATTACCGCCCTGCCTAAAAGGCAAAAAGAAGTTATTTACCTGAAATTCTTCGAAAACCTCAACAGGGAAGAAATTGCGGATATTATGCAAATAAACCCGCAGGCCGTTTCTAATCTTCTTCAAAAAGCCCTCAAAAATCTGCGTTCTACTCATACTATCATCGCATTATCAGTCATTCTGCTAATCTGCCTTTGTGCAACAGGGGCGCTGAAACTGTCTTTTATACATTTATAATTATTGTTCTGCAAGGAAGAAAAAAAATTCTTCCAAAAAGGGGTATCTGTTACAAAAACAGGTCTCTATTTATATATAGCTACATGAATCTATGAATACAAACAAGTACAAAAATTATTCAGCCGAAGATTTCGTCTGGGATGAACAATTCAGGAATTGGGTACTATCTCCCGATCCAAATGCAACCAGCTTTTGGAGCAACTGGTTGCAGCAACATCCTGAAAAGGAAAGCATTGTTCAGCAGGCAGCAGAGGTGGTTAAATCACTTACCGTAACAATGGACAAATTAAGTGAACAAAAGAAAAAAGAAATTATTGCCGGCACTTTAGAACGGCTTGAATCGGGCACAACGCCATTTGTTGCCCTTTCAACAAAGCCTGTTCTTAAAAGGCGATATATGCGATACAGCTTTGCCGTTGCCGCCTCTGCACTGGTAGCTGTAGCGGGCATATGGCTTATAGTAAATAAAACAAGACCGAATAAAGGTGCCGATTACACTTACAACAAACTGGTAAGGCAATCTGCAATTGCTTTGGCTGAAACGGTTAATACATCCGCTGCTCCTCTTGTGGTACAATTGAGCGATAGCAGCAGGGTAACCCTTAACCATGGCGCGAAGATCAGTTATGCGCCTTCTTTCAGCAATACCGGAACAAGAGAAGTGTATTTAAGCGGAAATGCCTTTTTTCAGATCACCAAAAACCCGCTAAAACCATTTATGGTACATGCCAATGGCGTCATCACCAGAGTGCTGGGTACCAGTTTTAAGGTGCAAACAGACCTGGTAAAGAACGGCGTAACAGTAGAAGTTGTAACCGGACGGGTAGAAGTATACAAACAGGCCTCTGAAACAACAAAAACAGATAAAAGTAAAAACGACAGAGTAATTCTTACTCCTAACCAAAAAGTGGTTTACTCAGGCGAGAAAAACGTTTTTGAAACTTCCCTGGTAGAAGAACCTGTTCCAATAGAAAAAGAGAATAAAAAAATAGCAAAAGAAGATTTTGTTTTTGAAGATGCGCCACTCAAAACGGTAATAGAGGCAATAGAAAAAATTTACGGTATTAAGGTAGAAGTAGAGAACGAAGCCATTCTCAATTGCCCCTTTACAGGCGACATATCAGAACAAAACCTGCACAGAAAATTCGATGCTATATGCCAAACAACTAAAACAACGTATGAATTGAAAGAAACAACAGTCTTTATAAGAGGGCAGGGGTGCAATTGACTGCCCGTAAACCCACATGCCCCACGTAACCAAAAACCATTTTCTAACCAAAACTAAACTATGCACATAAGCTAACACAGCATATTCAAAAAAAGAGCCAGCAATATTCGCAGTATTGCTGGCCGCATAACCACAAGGTGATTATGAATTTGTCCGAAACATTAGTCTAACGAACAAAATTGGTTTGAATTTATGAAAAAAAAGCGATTTGCTGCCCATATACTTACTGCAATGAGAATAACGATTGTCCAGATAGGCCTGATTGTATCATTTGTCTGCTCGGCGTATGCCAACAAAACCGATGCACAGATTTTAGACAAGCGGGTTTCTATCAATGCCCATAATACAGAAATAAAAGTTGTGCTTACCGAGCTAAAAAAGCAGGTAGGGATAAAATTCATCTTTAGCAGGGCTTTGATCAAAGCCGAAAGAAGAATAACCTGCGAGGCGACGGATAAAAAGCTGAGTGATTTTTTTGAAGAAGTACTAACTCCTCTCAATATCGGCTATAAAGTTTTTGACGATCAGATCTTACTTTTTCCCACTGAGAACGAAATAAAGCCCGTCAATTATAATTTCCTGTATTCACCGCTGCCCGCGCGACCTATCAGAGGCCGCATAACTTCTGCCGACGGAAAGCCGCTACAGGGCGCCAGTGTTAATGTTAAAGGAACTGTTCGCGGCACTACAACAGATGCAAATGGAAATTTCAAGCTGCTCGTTGAAGATAATGACAAAACACTCGAGATCTCTTTTACAGGGTATATTACACAGGAAGTAGCTATTGGTAAAAGTGATTATATCGAAATAAAATTAGCTCCCTCGCAAAAGAACCTCGATGATGTAGTAGTGGTCGCTTATGGCACCCAGAAAAAAACAACTGTAGTAGGTTCTGTTACTTCTATCGAGGTGAAAGAACTGAAAGGCCCGTCGAGCAATCTCACTACCATGCTCGCAGGTAGAATAGCTGGTCTTATCTCATACCAGCGTAGCGGCGAACCGGGCCAGGATAATGCATCTTTCTTCATCAGAGGCGTAGGTACATTTGGAGCGGGAAAAATAGACCCTCTTATTTTAATTGATGGTATTGAATCCAATACCACTGACCTTGCCAGACTGCAACCTGATGACATTGCAGGCTTTTCCATTTTAAAAGATGCTACTGCCACTTCACTATATGGGGCAAGAGGCGCCAACGGCGTTATACTCGTTACTACCAAAACAGGGCAGTTGGGCAAAATGAGGTTCAATATTCGCGTAGAAAATTCGTCATCTTCCAATACCCGGAATATTGGCCTGGCAGATAACGTATCGTTTATGACGCTTGCCAATGAAGGGGTTCTCACCAGAAACCCACTCGGTGCCCTGCTGTATTCTCAAAACAAAATAGACCATACAGCCAATGGAAGTGATCCACTACTGTATCCCAATAATAACTGGATCGATCAGTTAATAAAAAGTCATACAAACAACCAGCGGGCCAATATGAACATTGGCGGTGGCACTGATAAAATGAAGTATTACCTGGCGATGAGTTATAACCTCGACAATGGTAATTTAAAGGATAACAATCTCAATGGCTTTAGCAACAATATCAAACTGCAATCTTATTACATTTTATCAAACGTTACGCTGTCACTTACCAAAAGCACAGAGGCGCTCGTAAGCCTTAAAGGTGAATTTGACGATTACAAAGGCCCTATAGGCGGAGGCGCTCAGGTTTATCATAATGCCATATGGAGTAACCCGGTGGCATTTCCCGCCATATACCCAGCTGATCTGTTACCCTATGCAAAACATCCGTTATTTGGCAACGCCATTATGCCGGGCTCCACAAACGCCTTGTATAATAATCCGTATGCTCAATCCCTCTCTGGTTTTCAATCGGCCAATACAAGCACTTTAACTGCACAATTAAGGTTAAACCAAAACCTTGATATGGTTACGCAGGGTTTATCGGCCAGAATAATGGCATACACAACCCGTTATGCAAACTTTTCGGTTGCCAGGCAGATCAGCCCCTATTATTATACTTCCAATGTACTCGATGGAAAATTTTTGGGCATAAGCCTGATTAACGATGGAAGCAGTGGTAACCCATTTCCCGTACCAACAGAATACTTAACCTATAATCCCGGTGCAAATTATGTTAACAGCACTACCTATGGCGAAGCTGCCCTTAACTATTCACGGGTGTTTGGCGAAAAACACGCTATTGGTGGCATGGTGATTGGTACCATCAGAAATTATCTTACTGGCAATGCCTCTACATTACAATTATCATTGCCCGCAAGAAATGAAGGTGTTTCGGGCAGGTTTACCTATGGTTACGATAATCGTTACCTGCTGGAATACGATTTTGGCTATAATGGCTCTGAACGTTTTGCTGCCAATCATCGCTTTGGCTTTTTCCCTTCAATAGGCGGCGGATGGGTAGTATCTAACGAAAAATTCTTTGACCCGTTACTCAAAGTTATCGACCAACTTAAGTTCAGGTTTACCTATGGTTTGGTGGGTAACGACCAGATAGGTGATCCCAATGATCGCTTTTTCTATCTGTCGCAGGTTAATTTGAATAGCGGCAGCGTTGGAGGTTTTGGCACCAACTTTACCTATAGTAGACCTACTGTTTCTATAAGCAGATACGAAAACCAGAATATTACCTGGGAAAAATCAAGGCAAACGAATCTGGGAATGGATTTAATGCTGCTGCACGATTTAAAGATTACGGTAGACGCCTATAAACAATACCGCAGCAATATTCTTATGGTACGAAATACCATTCCTACATCTATGGGATTGCAGGCTGCTATTTCTTCCAATGTGGGCAAAGCCAGCAGCAAAGGCATCGATGTAGCACTCGATTATCATAAATCATTATCGCACACTTTATGGATCCAGTCGCGCGGAACATTTACGTATGCAACAAGTAGGGTTGTTCTTAATGAAGAACCTGACTATGCCTATAACAACAAAAACCTTACAAGGGTTGGTAACTCTATGAGCCAGATCTATGGACTGGTTGCCGAAAGGTTATTTACCGATCAGTCAGAGGTTAACAACTCACCCTTGCAATTTGGCAATGTTATGGCGGGTGATATCAAATACCACGATGTAAATGGAGATGGTAAGATCAGTACAACAGACTTTGTACCACTGGGTTTACCCAGTACTCCCGAAATACTATTCGGATTTGGCTTTTCAGTAGGATATAAGAATTTTGATATCAGCGCATTTTTCCAGGGTTCTGCCAGAACATCTTTCTTAATCAATCCCGCTGACATTACTCCTTTCGGCAACCAGAACGGATTATTAAAATCCATTGCCGATGACCACTGGTCTGAAAACAACAGAAACTCTTATGCCTTCTGGCCCCGGTTCAATAATAATTTCTCTGAGAATAACGACCAGCCATCCAGTTGGTGGTTAAGGAACGGAGCTTTTATGCGGCTTAAATCGGCAGAGGTCGGATATAATCTTCCTGCTGCTACAATAAAAAAGCTGCACCTTACCAGTACACGTTTTTATGTAAATGGAATCAATTTACTAACTGTGAGCGCCTTTAAATTATGGGATCCCGAAATGGGAGCGTCAGGATTAGGCTATCCCATACAAAAGGTAGTCAATGCAGGTTTGATGGTGGGATTCTAAACTCTAACACAACAACTTATTAAATTATGTTCCATAATAAATATATCCGCACCGGGGCATTATTCAGTTATCCGGTATTATTCATACTAACCATTTTATTTACTGCTTCGTGTAAAAAAGCCTTCCTCGATGTAGTGCCCGACAACGTGGCCACTATAGACAATGCCTTCACCTCAAAAACAGAAGCGGAAAAATATCTCTTTACCTGTTACTCCTATTTGCCGAGTGATGTTGACCCGACTTATAACGTTGGATTGACCGCAGGCGATGAAGTTTGGATTGAAGACAATGCCATTAACATGTATATAAACGATGTGGTGCAGTTACCGAGGGGCGGACAAAACACCTCGAACCCCATTGCCAATTATATGGATGGCTATAGAGGTGGTAATGCCAATTATAAAGGCATAAGAGACTGCAATGTGTTTTTAGAAAATGTAAGCGACTTAAATAAAATTCATGATCTTGATATAGACACCCGCACCCGGTGGATTGGCGAAGTTCAGTTTCTGAAAGCCTTTTATCATTTTATGATGTTCAGAGCGTATGGCCCAATTCCCGTTATAGATAAAAATCTGCCTATCGACGCTTCTTTAAGCGAGGTGCGCGTTAAACGGCAACCTGTAGACAGTGTGGTAAATTATATCTCAAACCTGCTGGATAGTGCCGCCACAAAACTGCCTTTAAGTATTAATAATACCGCTTCTGAGCTGGGCCGTATTACTAAGCCTATAGCATTGAGTTTAAAAGCAAGATTACTGGCAACTGCCGCCAGCCCTTTATTCAATGGCAATACAGACTTCAGCGCATTTAAAGACAAAGATGGCGTGGCTTTATTTAATCCTACCTACAGTGTAGCCAAATGGCAAAAGGCTGCTGATGCCTGCAAAGCAGCTATAGATTTGTGCGCTTCACAAGGCATTCAGTTGTATACATTCCCTGCACAGGCGTATCATTTGTCTGATACCACTATGACTCAAATGAGCATTCGCAATTCAATGAGCGAACCGTGGAACAATGAATTAATATGGGGACTTACTGTAAATAATCTCGGAGGCAGCAATACCTTTTTACAACGCATGGGTGCTGCTCCGTTCGACAGGGCTTTTGTAGCCAATAACGGAGTAACCTATGGAGGCGCTGCTATGGGCCCTACCATTAAAGCCGCCAAAATGTTTTATACTAAGAACGGTGTTCCCATCGATGAAGATAAAACGCTTGACTTTTCGAACATAGCCGCATTGCGCACAGTAACGCATGCTGAACGTTTTAACCTGAAAGAAAGCGAGCAGACTGCCCGCCTTAACTTCGACAGAGAACCAAGATTCTATGCCAACCTGGGATTCGACCGATGCATCTGGTACATGGCGAACAGCCCCTCTAAAAATGATGAGAACACTTTCTATCTGTTTTCGCGGGCAGGTGAATTTGGTCAAAACTCTATTGTACCCATTGCAGGATATTTTATGAAGAAGGTAGTGAACTGGCATATGGACTGGAATACGCATACCTTTCCTCAGTATCCTTTTCCTGAAATAAGACTCGCCGATTTATACTTATTATATGCCGAGGCATTGAATGAGGCAAATGCCAGCCCCACAGCCGATGAATATTTCTACATTAATCAAGTGCGGGCGCGGGCTGGGTTGCCAACCGTTCAAAACTCATGGAGCAACTTCAGTACCAATCCAACAAAATATACAACTCAAGCCGGCATGCGATCGATTATTCAAAGAGAGCGCAGCATAGAGCTTTGTTTTGAAGGACAGCGTTACTGGGATTTGCTGCGTTGGAAAACAGCCGCACAGGAACTGGCCGGTAATATTACAGGGTGGGACAGAACCGGTCGTACAGCAGATGTATATTATCGTGAGCTTACGTTTTATTCAAGACATTTTGTAACACCACGTGATTACTTATTGCCGATACAAGACAATGATTTGCTTGTTAACCCCAACCTTGTGCAAAACCCTAACTGGTAAAAGTGAAGGGGAATATTTAAAACAACAAAATCTCCTACAATGAAATCAATAATAGCTTACTTATATATCGTTTTGTTTTTTATTGCAGGCGCAGGCTGCAAACGCGAAACGCTCAATTCACCCACTGGTGGTGACGGTACCCCGCCCGGTGTAGTATCGGGCGTAACAGTCGTTAACCAGAATGGAAAAGCAGTACTTACTTATTCATTACCGGCCACTAAAGACCTGTTGTATGTGAAAGCCGTTTATGAAACCTCCCCCGGTGTGGTAGCAGAAGTGGTAGCTTCTCACTACACAAACACTATGACGGTTGATGGCTTTGGCGATACACTGGCACATAGTATAAAACTGTATGCTGTAAATTCTTCTGAAGTGATGTCAGACCCTGTTACTGTTACGGTAAATCCTTTAACACCCGGATATATTCTTGCCCGCAGATCGCTGCAGGTACAGGCTACTTTCGGCGGGTTTGATCTTAGCTGTAATAATCCCGTGCTCGATAACCTCGCTGTTATTCCTATGGTAGATACAACAGGCGATGGAAAATGGGTTCAAACAACGGGTATGGATAATATATACAGCAAACTGGCGGTTATTCAAAGCGCTGTAAGAAGTCAGCCTGCTGTAACCCGCAAATATGCTTTTACAGTAAGAGACAGGTGGCTGCATTATTCCGATACATTAGTGTTATCTCTTACGCCGCTATTCGAACAACAGCTCGATAAATCGAAGTGGAGCAACTTTGTATTGCCTAATGATGCTACCATTCTTAATAATGGCGGCTTAACAAACGTTTCTTATATCTGGGACAATAACTTTCATCCCGGATGGCCTCAATGTTTGTTTACTGTTGAAAGCGCTACAACATCACAAACCGTTACGATCGATCTGGGGCAGGCGCATATCTTAAGCCGCATGCAGGTAAACCCGTATAAAGAAGTTGGAAACTACTATTATGTTCGCGGCAATGTAAAAGACTTCGAGATCTGGGGTTCCAATTCGCCTAATCTGTCGAACCCGGAACCAGATATCTTATCTGATCCTACCTGGACAAAACTCACCACCTGCCATGTAATAAAACCATCCGGTTCTCCTTATCAAACTGAAACTACTGATGACCAGAACCAGGCTTATAATGGATGGCAGTTTAATTTCCCAACGGGATTGGCAGCTTACCGTTATTTGAGAATAAGAAGTTTGTCGAACTGGCAGGGGTCCTATTTTATAAATATCGCTGAGTTTACATTATGGGGTAATTAGAAAAGAACCAAAAAACAAATCACAAGAACCAAAGAAAACCAGGAATCATGACGAAGCAATATAAAATCAACATATACTATATAGCAGCTTTGCTGGTATTTATAACGGGCGCCTGTTCTAAAATAGGCGACTTTAAATCGAAATACCTCGCAAACGGGTCCATCATCTATTCAGGAAAAATGGACTCTGTAAAAATTTTATCGGGCCGCAATAGGGTAAAGGTTACCGGTTTATTTACCTCTGATCCCAATATTGTTAAATACCGTGTATTCTGGAATGGCAATAAGGATTCGATAGAAGTAGCTGTAAAGCGAACCTCAGGTGTAGATACCGCAAAAGTGATCATTAACAATTTGCCCGAAGGATTGATGAGTTTTGAAATAAGAACCTATGATGCGGAAGGGCATAGTTCTGTTCCTGTAGATACTGCCGCTAACGTATATGGCAGTCTGTATCAAAGCTCTCTCGTAAACAGGGCTATAACAGATGCTTCGATGCAGAATAATGGTTCTGCCCTTATCACCTGGGCAGATGTAAATAAAGAGGCCGGCATACAAAGCATGGAAATAAAATATCAGGACAGTAATAACGTTATACATGATACGCTGATTCCGTCAGTTCTCTCAGATGCAACCACTTCTTTACCTATCTTTAAAGTGGGCAATGCAATCAGCTACAGCACTGCCTATCTGCCGAATGCAACAGCTATTGATACATTTTATGTCCCTTTTCAAATACATACTGTAAAGGCTGATGTAACTGCACTGTATTTAGGCAATACCGGTCCTTTTACCAGAGCAACATTTGATGGCGGAAGATGGGGCACACTCGCTGCACCATGGATAACCAGTCCGGAAGTAATCAATCACTCCGGATATGGTGGTTATGCAACTGATGCCAATGGCGTTTTGGTTATGGAATCTGGCTGGAGCGGAAGCGCCAATATCATTAACGGTAAAATTTATCAAACCGTTACGCTTCCTGCGGGTAATTACATTTTCTCGGTAGATGACTATACCGAGGCACTCGATCCTGTATATGTAGTGGCTGCTGCGGGCAGTACGCTTCCCGACGTAAGCAATGTTACAGGGGCATTGGGATATACCAAATTCACCAGTTCAAGATATGTGTCTGAAACTATCCAGTTTCCGTTTACTGTAAGCCAGCAACAATCCGTTTCTCTTGGCTTTTTATCTACCATGACTTCGGGTAATCAGTACTGGAGAGTTACCAAAGTACGTTTAATTAAAAACTAAAACCCAAATCCGATGGAAAAACCTTCAAACCTCATTTGCACAATGCAAATGGGGTTTTGGTTTTTGCAGCCGTTGTGGAAGCCGGGGTTAAAAAGTCATTAAACGCCTACGTTATATTAGTGAGACCAATGCATTTTGTCTTTATTTTTGGCGGGCTTAAACGGCTAAATCACTACAATGAAAAAACTAACGATCAATATATTTTCTGTACTGGTTCTATTGCTTGCCAGTTTTTCAACGTTTGCCCAGGCAACAAAACAGCCCAACGTCATTATTATATTGGCAGATGATTTGGGTTATGGTGATCTGGGATGCTTTGGCCATCCCACAATCCGCACGCCTAATCTGGACAGGATGGCTGCTGAAGGGATGCGGTTCACTCA
>Ga0105239_10001457_pt1 | contig 31491 bp, 27 predicted proteins | sample KBSC44metaG_FD_92761 | JGI IMG/M metagenome (GOLD analysis project Ga0105239, IMG submission 92761) | Corn rhizosphere microbial communities from Kellogg Biological Station, Michigan, USA - KBS C4-4 metaG | ecosystem: Host-associated > Plants > Roots > Rhizosphere > Soil | place: Michigan, USA...
CGTTCGCTCCAGTGGTCGCTCACGTGGCGATCTCCAAGATCCCTTTGGCGACGACATCGTCTCCGCAGCGGATGACGAAGCGGGGAAGTTCCGTTTCACGTTCGATGACGAGTTCCGCGTTTTCGCCCGGCAACAGCGGACGCAGGAATTTCACTTGCGGCAACTTCGCGATGCGCGCGTTCCATTCGCGTTCGACAAGCGCGGCGAGGTGATCGAGCAGCACGACGCCGGGCACGACCGGCCGTCCCGGAAAATGTCCGGGTAGCGAAGGGTGCGAGGCGTCGATGGTGAAGCGCGTCTGGATCATCGGTCGTCGAGCAAGGTCGGCCACGCAAGAATCAAGCGGCGCGCAAACGAAAGCAAGCGGTGGCGCGGCACGTCGGGCAACCATAGCGGGCGCAACATGAACTCCACGATGAACAGCGCGGCGACGGCGAGCGGGAGAATCGCGCCGAACACGCGCGGACCCGGCAGCCACGCGACATGGAACATCGCGGCAAAGGCGAGCGAGGCGAGCAGGAGTTGATACACCGCCCACGTCGCGGTGAGCGATCGTGCATAACGCGCGACGTGTGGTTTGGCGAGCCATTCCGGTCCGTCGATGGCGATGATGGCGCGCGCGATCAGCGGCATGCGCTTCGGCAACAGCGTGCGCGCGAACAGGAACGCGACGAACGCTGCGATCAGCGCGGGCAACGCATCGAACAGCGTGTTCGTACCAAACGCGACGAGCACACCGGCAGCGATTGCCGCGAGCACGCCGAGCGCGATGCGCAACGACGCCGGCGCGAACAGCGCGATCAGTCCGATCGCCGCGAACGCGGTGGCGCCGCGCAGCCAGTCGTTGTCGTAGACGTGCGCCCCGATCGCCAGCACCGCCACGCAGAGCCAGCCGGTCAGGCGCAGCATGTGGTCAGGCTTGCTTGTGCTGCTCGATGTGCTCGGACAGGTTGCGCAGGCTGGAGAAAATGCGCTTGTTGTCGGGATTGTCCGAACGCAATTGAAAACCGTAGCGTTTGGAAATGGCGAGCGCGAGTTCGAGAGCGTCGATGGAGTCGAGCCCTAAGTCGCCGCCGAACAGCGGCGCGTCCGGATCGATGTCTTCGGGCTTGCGGTTTTCGAGATTCAGGCTGGAAACGATCAGCTCGGCAAGGTCGTGTTCGGCGGTCGTTTGCGCGTTCATGCTGCAGCGGAAATACGAAAGGGCGCGCAGTGTATCATGCGTTCCGAATGAGCCAGCCGTCTTCCGAAATCCCCGACGTCGAACGCGACGTCGAGACATTGCCAGCCCTCGCGGTCACGTATTCGGACCGTGTTTCCATCGATCGCGACGTGCTCGCGGTGATCGGCTTCGGCCGCACCGCCGCGCTCGATCATCCGCGCTTTTTCCGCGTTCATCTCGAGCCGCTGAATGAGAATGCGCCGCGTTTCGAAGTTTGGCGCGCGCACGGCGAGGTGCGTCACGGCCGCGACGGCGACGTGCAGTGGATGAGCGACAGCAATTATTCGATGGCCGTCGTCGAACTCGACGAGACGGCACACGGCGGCGTGATCGAAGCGACGCGGCGTGCGTATGCGAGTCTCGTCACGTGGGTGCGCGCGAGCGCGACGCCGCATTTCCTGCGCATCTGGAATTATTTCGACGCGATCAACGACGGCGAAGGCGACGACGAACGCTATCGCCAGTTCTGCAGCGGCCGCGCGGCGGGACTTGGGCCGTCGTTCGCGGGCAATTATCCGGCGGCCTCCGCGATCGGTTCGCACAGCGACGGCAAACGTGTGCAGGTCTATGCGATCGCTGCGCGCGTGCCGGGCACGGCGGTGGAGAATCCGCGGCAGTGGAGCGCGTGGCGTTATCCGCGCCAGTACGGACCGACCGCGCCGGGTTTCGCGCGCGGCATGCGTGCGCCGACACATTCTCCACAGTTATACATTTCCGGAACCGCGGCGGTGGTGGGTCACGCCTCGCATCATGCCGGCGATATCGATGCGCAGCTCGACGAGACGATGAAGAACCTCGACAGTCTGCTGCAGTCGGCGCAGTCGAAGACGCCGCTCGGTCACGGCGCCGGCGACATCCTGAAGGTGTACGTGCGCCATCCGGAACATGCGTCGCTGATCGAATCAAAGCTGCGCGAGCGGCTCGGCGCGAAGGTGCCGATGGTGCTGCTGCGCGGCGATATCTGCCGGGCGGAACTGTTACTCGAGATCGACGGCGTTCACACCGGGTGAGCCGAATAGCGCGTGCGTGCGCCGAAGGCGCGCGCGATCCACACCGTCACCACGTAAATCCACCACGCGAACGCCGCGTTGACGACGAGGTGGCCTTGTTTCGGCACGTCGGCGAGTCCGTCGCCGAGCACGGTGACGCCGAGTGTGGTGATCATCACCGCGACTGTTAGAACCGTGTAGCGCCGCATGCCCGAAGGGCGCCGGCGCACGAACAGCAGAACGAACATCGCGATGATCGGTCCGCCGAGCAGCATCGCGCGAAGGATGGCCGATGCGGCGAACAGATCGCTCGCCGTGAACAGCCATGCCGGCAACGGTTCGAAATTTCCGCCTTCAACCGTGCCCAGGCCGGGTGCGAGCCACGGATTGAGCGCCGCGATGCCGCCGCCGAGCAGGCGAATGCCCATCATCGGATCGTGCAGTAGCGCGTTGAGTTCGCGCCCGCGCGACACGTTGGCGATGCTCGGACACACCTGCGGCGGATAGCCGGGCAGTTGCCACGCGCGCAGACCGGCGTACTGCAGGCAGGCGTGATCCAGTTCGATCAGGTCGGCCGTTTTCTGCGGATCGCTCGCATTCGGCAACAGACCGGTGAACGCGACGTCGGCGCGGTTGAACATGTCGATGTCGCGCATCGCCGCGTTGTCGCGATGCAGTTGCGTGACCTGCACCAGCAGCGCCGCGACGGCGCCGACGAACAACGCGATCGCACGCCACGACGAGCGATGCGTCTTCACGTAGTCGAAAAGAAGCACTGTCCCCGCGCACATCATCGGCAAGAAAAGGTGCTGGATTTTGCTCATGCCCAATGCAAAGGCCGCGAGCGCGAGCAACACCATCGCGTGGATGCTTTTTGGCCGCTCGTGATAAACCAGGATCGCGCTGACGATCAGATACAACGTGACCACCGCGGTGAATTCCGCATAGAACGTGCTCAGGTAAACCGTGTTCGCCGGATCGCATAGCAACAGCGGAAATACGAGTCCGTTCGCCAGCACCAGCGCGGGCGGGCCGCGCTTCCACCATTCGATCGTGAAGAACAGCCACACCAGCACGCAGACGGTGAATTTCGAGAGACCCAGCCAGCGCATCGAAAACGAATTCTGGCCGGTCACCGCGTGCTGGATCTTGAAGAACGCCGCGGCCGCCGCCTGCCCGATCCATTCCGTGGACCAATAGCAGATCGGCTGTTCGGCCTCGCGGAACGAATAGTGCGCATACGGCGCCGACGGGCTGTTTCTGGTCGGATTCACCTCCGGCGGACGGTCCGGATACAGATCGAAGCACGCGCTGTAGCGCACTTCGTCGTAGCTGTTGGCGAGCGCGATCAGCGGCTCATGCAGCAGGACCGGCCCGACGCGCAATAAACCCAGCACGAAACAGCCGATGAGGGCCCACAGGAGCCAGGCCGGTCGGTCGGTCGGGCCGTCGATTACGGTCGGAAGCGGCGGGGATGGCATTTAACCCCGAGTCTAGGCGGTCGACGTTGCAACGGACAACCGTCGGCGGAGTGTGATTCATTTGGCAGTCGGCCTGCCAAGCGCATAACGGGTGCGGGGTCGAGCCTTCCACGATCCGCAACGGGGTGCGGTGCTAGTATTTCCTTCACAGAACCGGAAAATTCTTTCCGCGGGGTGGGTATGAAACAGCAGTTGGGTCATTACGACATCGTCGCCGAACTCGGCCGCGGTGGTATGGGCGTGGTCTACAAAGGCTACGAAACATCGCTGAACCGCTACGTCGCGATCAAGGTGCTCGCCGATTCGCTGGCGCACGATCAGAGCGTGAAAGAGCGTTTCCTGCGCGAAGCGCGCAGCATGGCAGCGCTCAACGATCCGCACATCATCCAGATCTATTTCATCGGCGACGACGACGGCCAGACCTATTTCGTCATGGAGTTCGTCGACGGCGAATCGCTCGGCTCGGTGCTCAAGCGCGAGACGAAACTCAAGCCCGAGCAGGCCGCGAAGATCATCTACCAGACCGCGATGGGTCTCACCACCGCGCACGACAAGGGCGTGATCCATCGCGACATCAAGCCCGGCAACCTCATGGTCAATGCGCGCGGCGCGGTGAAGATCGCCGACTTCGGCATTGCGCTCAGTGCGCAGGATTTTTCCAAGAAGCTGACCTCCACCGGCGAATTCGTCGGCACGCCGGGTTATCTGTCGCCGGAGGTCTGCCAGGGCAAACCCGTCGACCAGCGATCGGATATTTTCTCGCTCGGCATCGTGCTGTTCGAATGCCTGGCCGGACGCATGCCGTTCACCGACGAATCGCCGCTCGGCCTGATGCTCGAAGTGGTCAAGGCCGAAATCCCGAACGTCATGTCGCTGAATTCGGAAGTCGATCCGGAACTGTCGCGCATCCTGCAGAAGATGGTCGCCAAGGATCCGGCCGATCGCTACCAGAGCTGCCACGAACTGGTCGAGGATCTGGGCCGTCATCCGCTGGTCGCGAAGGGCGGTCCGATCACGCTGCAGACCAAGATGTCGCCCGCCGCGGCGACGATGGTTGGCCAGAAGACGCCGGTGTCCGGCCAGCAATCGCTGCCGCGTACGTCGCCGACGCCGCGCCCGGCCGTGGTGCCGATGCCGGCGCCCTCCGCGCATCAGCCGGTGTTGCAGGCCCAGTCCGCCAAAGCGGCGCGTTCGGGTTCGGCGTTGCCGTTCGCGATCGCCGCGATCCTGCTGCTCGGTTGCGCGGGTGGCGCCTACGCGTTCCGCGATCGCATTCCGTTCCTGCAGCAATTCCTGGGATCGTCGACGACCGCGAGCACAACGGCGCCGGTGACGACACCAGCCATTACGACGCAGCCAGCCACTACGACGCAGCCGGCCGCGACGACAACCGTTGCCGCGACGACCACGCCACCCGCCGCGAATCCGCCCGTCCAACCGCCGCCGCAACAACAGCAGCAGACGCCCGCGCAAGATGCGAACGCCGCCGCTGCCCAGACCGCGAGCGTGCAAGCCGCGCAGCAGGCGACCGACGCCTCGACGGCGATCGCGCAGCAACAGCCAGCGACCACGAACACCGGCGGGCCTGCCGCGCGTGCTTCCGAAGTGCAGCCGCTACGTGAACTCGCGGCCGCGCAGGCTGCCGAGGCACAACCGCAACAGCCGCAGCAGGTCGCTCGCGTGACACCGCCGCCTCCGCCGGCACCGCCGCGTCCGCACATTCCGACCATCGCCGTCATCGGCGGCGGCGACAACAACATCGCCGAACCAGCCGAACGCATGATCGTCCAGGCGCTGTCGCGCCGCGGCTTCAACGTGCTCGACGAAGCCTCGATGCCGCGCGTCGGCCATCTGTTTGCCGGCGAACGTCCGCGCTACGACGAAGTGCTGAACATGCTGGCCAAGCAGGGCCGCGTCGACGCGGTGGTGTTCGTGCATGCGCGCGACGTCGGCGCCGAACAGCTGGCCGCATACGGACAGGTCTCGAACGTGGTGACGGCGCAGTTGCGCGTGAAGGCGTACTCGGTCGATCAGCGCCGTCCGCTCGGCAGCGACTGGAGCGACGCGGTGCATTTCTCCAGCCTCAACGCCGCCGACCAGACCGACGAAACGGTCAAGCCGTGGTTGCAGGAGATCGCCGAGTCGCTGCAGGCGTATCGTCCGCATCACGATCGCGGTTGATCAAAAAACAATAACGCTGTGCCCCGAAGCCCTCTCCGGAAACGGAGAGGGTTTTTTTATTTACGGCAGCTCGCGCGGCGCAGCGGCGCGGCCGAGCACGGTCTGCGCGTGACGATAGCCGGCTTCGATGGCGCGTTCGTAGGCGTTCCAGTCGAGCAGGTCGATGTCTTCCAGCGGCGGCGCGAGCAGCAGGCTGGTCATCGCGTGACGCTCGATGCTCGCCGCTTCCGCATTCACCATGCCCGAACGCAACAGGATGCTCAGGATTCCCGGGCGTCTGCCCGGATGTGCCCAGCGCTGCCAAGCGAGTCGCCACCACGACGGTAACGCGAACTCTTCCACATCCGCGTGCAGCACGTCGTCGGCGCTGATGTCGACGGCGACCACGTCGCCGACACCCTGCTCGCGCATCACGTCGACGGGAAGGTTGTTCATCACGGCGCCGTCGACGAACACTTCCTTGCGATGGAACACCGGCGGCAGCACGCCCGGAATCGCGCACGACGCGCGCAGCCAGAACCACAGCGGCCCGCGCCGATGCGATTCGGCCTTGCCCGCGGTGAGGTTGGCGGTGACGCAAAAATACGGCAGCGCCAGGTCGCTGATGTCGCGCGGTCCGAATTCCTCGCGCAGCAGTCGCGCGACGCGGCGCCCGCTGACCAGCGCTACAAAGGGAAATGTGTAATCGCGCAGCGGCTTGCCGACGACGAACGAGCGCCGGTAGTTCTCGAACATCTCTTCGTCGGACCAGTCCGCCGCCACGCCCGCGGCGATGATCGCGCCGATCGAGGTACCACCGACGCTGTCGATCAGCATGCCCGCTTCGCGCAGCGCGCGCACCACGCCGATGTGTGCGAAGCCGCGCGCACCGCCGCCGGACAGCACGAGTCCGATGCTGCGCCCGATCAGCAGGCGCGCGACGCGTTCGATATCGCGCACGTCACGCACGTGGTGATGCTGGATGCTCGTGGAAAATTCCTGCAGCCATTGCGATGCGGCGCCGAACTTGATCACGCCGCCGCGATGCATCAGTAGCAGGTGTTGCGGCCGGTGCAGCAGGCGCTCGGCGTCGAAAGCGGATTCGCCTTGCCACGGCGTTGCGGTGTGCGAGGCGTCGGCGAGATACAGCAGGCAATCGGCCTGGCGCAGGCACAGGTTGCGCCAGTCGTCGTCGTTCGGTCCGCCGAGATAGACGACGAACCGGACGCGCGATTCGAGCTGGTTGAACCACGCGCTGGTCTGGCCGACCGCGGCGTCGGCGTCGATCAGCGCGCATTCGCCGTAGCGGCTCAGCGCTTCGCTGAGACGGCGCGCGAAACCGAGCGCATCGATGTCTGCATCATGCGGCAGAACCGCGAACGTGCGCGGCGCCGAAAGCTGTTTGGTCGAGCGCCGCTCCAGCAGGCGTCGCACCGAAACGCGCGCAGTTTCCAGCATCGCTTCGGGTTTTTTCGCAACCAGCGTCTGGAATCCGTTGCGCGACAGACGCAGCAATTCCGAATCGCGCAGCGCGCGCACGGTGGCCGAGCGCGGCTGGTCGATCATCAGTCCCAGTTCGCCGACGGTCTCACCCGCGGCGACGACGCCATCCAGATGAAAGTCGCCGTTCGCATCCGGCTTGAACGCACCGAGGCTGCCGTTTTGCAGCACGTACAGCGCGTCGGACGGATCGCCGATGTCGAACAGCGTGGCGCCGCCGGGCATCGCGAACCATTCCAGTTCCGCGGCGAGCGCGTCGAGTTCGGCGTCGTCGAGATGGCTGAACAGCGTGAGCCCGCGCAGCAATGCGCGCGCGTCGAAACTGTCCGTGGGTTTGTCCTCGTTCATCCCCGCCCCTCGTTCGCGCGCATGCTAGCGCAGAATGCGCAATCCGGGCTCGCCCAGGCTTGATTTTGCCGCGCCGCTGCATCACGTTTACCGCGATAACAGGACACCTTCGCCATGGCCGACAACAATCCCCTGCTCGACGATGCTTCGCTGCCCGCGTTTTCGCGGATCTTGCCCGAACACGTGCTGCCCGCCGTGAAAGCCACGCTGGCCGATCATCGCCGCCGCATCGATGCGCTGACCGCCGACACGCAGCCGCGCTCGTTCACGACGACGATGTTGCCGCAGGAGACGATGGACTACGAACTGCAGCGCATCTGGTCGCCGGTGAATCATCTGCATTCGGTCGCCGACACCGAAGCGTTGCGCACCGCGCATGCAGAGGCCGAACAGCTGCTCAGCGAATACTCGGCGGAGATGGGTCAGAACCGCGAGCTGTTCGCGGCGGTGAAGGCGGCGTCGGAGAATGCGGATTTCGCCGCGCTGCCGCTCGCCGCGCGCACGCTGGTCGATCACGCGCTGCGCGATTTCAGGCTGTCCGGCGTGAGCCTGGAAGAACCGGCGCGCTCGCGCTTCCGCGAGATCGTCAATGAACTCACACGGCTGTCCACCGAATTCGAAAACGCCGTGCTCGATGCGACCGATGCGTGGAGCGAAACGGTTGACGAGAAAGCGCTGGCGGGCATTCCGGAAAGCGAACTCGGCATGTTCCGCGACGGCGAGGGTTTCAAGCTCACGCTGAAACAACCGTGCGTGACCGCCGTGCTGACCTATGCGGACGATCGCTCGGTGCGCGAGCGCGTTTATCGCGCGTATCAGACGCGTGCGTCGGACCAGGGCCCGCACGCCGGCCAGTTCGACAACTCCGCGCGCATGGCGCAAATCCTCGCGCTGAAACACGAAGCGGCGACGCTGCTCGGTTTCGCCAATTCCGCCGAGGAATCGCTTGCGACGAAGATGGCGGGCAAGCCGGATCGCGTGCTCGATTTCCTGCGCGATCTGGTCAAGCGCGCGAAACCGATTGCCGAACGCGAACTGGCCGAACTGCGCGATTTCGCGCGCGACCAGATGAAGCTTGATGAGTTGCAACCGTGGGACGTCTCGTACGCCGCTGAAAAACTGCGCGTGCAGAAATACGATCTGAGCGAAGAGGAATTGAAACCGTACTTCGCATTGCCCGCAGTCACCGACGGTCTGTTCGCCATCGTCAATCGCGTCTTCGGCGTCGTGCTGCAGCTTCGCAAGGACGTCGACGTCTGGCATCCGGATGTGCGCTTCTACGACGTGGTCGACGAATCCGGCCGCGTCATCGCCGGCGTCTATGTGGATTTGTATACGCGCACCGGCAAACGCGGCGGCGCGTGGATGGACGTATGCCGTTCGCGGTTCCGCAATGCCGATACGATCCATCTACCGATCGCGTACGTCACCTGCAACTTCGCGCCGCCGTCCGGCGATCAGCCGACGCTGCTCACACACGACGAAGTGACGACGCTGTTCCACGAGTTCGGTCATGGCCTGCATCATCTGCTGACCGAAGTCGATTATCCCGGCGTCGCCGGCATCGATGGCGTGGAATGGGATGCGGTCGAACTGCCGAGCCAGTTCATGGAGAACTTCGCGTGGCAGCGCGATGCGCTGAATCTGTTCGCACGTCACTATCAAACGGGCGAACTGCTGCCGGACAGTCTGTTCAAGCGCATGCTCGCCGCGCGGCACTATCACGCCGGTTTGTTCCTGGTGCGCCAACTCGAATTCGCGTTGTTCGATTTCCGCCTGCATCTGGAATACAAAGCGAAGCAGGGCGCGCGCGTGATGGAGCTGCTCAACGAAGTGCGCGACGAAGTCGCCGTCATCTTTCCGCCCGCGTGGCAGCGCATGCCGCACAGCTTCGCGCACATTTTCGCTGGCGGTTATGCGGCGGGTTACTACAGTTATCTTTGGGCGGAGTTGCTGTCGGCCGACGCGTTCGCGCAGTTCGAGGAGATGGGCATCTTCAACAAGGATTCCGGCGCAGCGTTCCGCAGAAATGTGCTGGCGGTCGGCGGCTCGCGTCCGGCGCTCGAATCGTTCGTCGCCTTCCGCGGCCGCGAGCCGCAGATCGACGCACTGCTGCGCAGCTACGGACTCGCGGCTTAAGCTTGCTGTCGGTCGTCGTCAATTTCTACAACAATCGCCGCGAGGCGATGAACACGCTGCATTCGATGTCGCGTGCGTATCAGCGCGGTGCGGAGAAAATCGATTTCGAAGTGATCGCGATCGATCACGGTTCGTCGGCACCGCTCGACGAAGCGGAGGTGCGGCGTTTCGGTCCGGAATTCCAGTATCGCTTCGTCGAAACGAAATCCGTATCGCCGGCGAAGGCGATCAACGATGCGTGCCGCGACGCCAACGGCGACAAGCTCGTCGTCGTCATCGACGGCGCGCACATCCTCTCGCCCGGCATCTATTCACTCGCCGGGCGCGCGTTCGAGCATTTCACCACGCCGTTTCTGTCGACCGCACCGTTTCATCTCGGTCCAAAGCAACAGAATCTGTCCGTGCTGGAAGGCTACAACCAGCAAACCGAAGATGCGCTGCTTGCTCGCAGCGGCTGGAAGCAGAACGGCTACCGGTTGTATTCGATTGCCGGATCGTTCGCCGATCCCGGCATGGGCTGGTTCGGCTGCGCGTTCGAAACGAGCTGTTTCGCGATGCGCAAGGACGACTATCTCGCGCTCGGCGGTTTCGATGAGCGATTCGTGTCGCGCGGCGGCGGTTTGGTCGCGCTCGATTTCTACCAGCGCGCGCTGGCGCGCGAATCCGGCGACTACGTGATGCTGCTCGGCGAAGGCAGTTTCCACCAGTTCCACGGCGGCGTGGCGAGCAATGCTACGAAACAACACCATCCATGGGCGGAATTCGCCGCCGAATTCGAGCGCATCCGCGGCCGCAAATTCACGCGCGTGCTGAAGCGGCCGTTCTATTTCGGCACGTTCCCGAACGAAGCGATCAACATCGCCAAGATTTCCGCGCAGCACGGATTCGAACTGTGGCAGAAAGCGATCGCCGGCGGTGAGGCATAATAGTCAGGCCATGAAAATCGCGACATGGAACGTCAATTCGCTGAATGTGCGCCGTCCGCATCTGCAGGAGTGGCTGGCCGCCGCTGCGCCGGACATCGTGGCGCTGCAGGAAACGAAGATGCAAGACGCGAAATTTCCGCACGAGGATATTCGCGGACTCGGCTATCACTGCGTCTTCTCCGGCCAGAAGACGTACAACGGCGTGGCGATCCTCGCCCGCAGCGAGCCGACGGATGTCGTCAAGGACATTCCCAATCTCGATGATCCGCAGCGGCGCATTCTCGCCGCCAGCGTGGGACCGTTGCGCATCGTCAATCTGTACGTGGTGAACGGGCAGGCGGTCGGCAGCGAAAAGTACGCGTACAAGCTCGACTGGCTGTCGAAGGTGCGCAATTTCGTGCAGGACGAACTCACGCGGCATCCGCGCATGATTGTCCTGGGCGATTTCAACATCGCGCCGGAAGACCGCGACGTGCACGATCCGGAAGCCTGGCGTGAGCAGATCCTGTGCTCGACGCCGGAACGCGACGCGCTGAAAAATCTTCTCTCGCTCGGCCTGCACGACAGCTTCCGTTTCTTCGAAGAAGGCGCCGGACACTTTTCGTGGTGGGACTATCGACAAGCGGCATTCCGCCGCAATCTCGGCCTGCGCATCGATTTGATCCTGGCCAGCGAAGCGCTGCGCGAACGCTGCCGCAGCGTCACCATCGATCGCATTCCGCGCACGTGGGAACGGCCGTCGGATCACACGCCGGTCGTGCTGGAATTAGCCGATGAGTGACGAAGCGCTGCAACCGAACTGGCCGCCGATTCTCGACGACATCGAGCTGGAAGAACTCGATCGCTTCCTGCGCGCGCATGCGGGCGAAGAGTCGCTGCTGCTCGACGGTGTGCACGGTTTGCTCAGCGCGAATGCGATCGGGCCGCAGCCGGCCGCGCCGGAAGAATGGTTGCCGGAAATCCTCAACGAACCGTTCGCCCATGCCGAGGAAGGCAAGCGCGTGCTCGAACTGCTGGCACGATTGAACGAAAGCGTGTTGCTCGAAATCGAAGCCGACGAATACGAACCGATTCTCGGTGAAATCGAACTGGAAGACGGCAACGCAGCGCTCAGCGCGCAAGGTTGGTGCGAAGGATTTTCGCGCGGCGTCGATCTGCGCGCGCGGCTGTGGGAAACGCGGCTCGGCGCCGATTCGCAACTTACCGACGTGCTTGGGCCGATCATGGCGCTCGCCGTCGACGAAGGGATTTTCGCCACCGACGCCGAATTCTCGCCGCTCACCGACGAAGAATACGATGAGTGTCTGGCGCAGTTGCCCGCGTCGGTGAGCGCGGTTGCGCAGTACTGGCAAGAATTGCCGCCGACGCCGGAAGAGCTGGCGCAACCGGCCTCCGACGGTGACAACGCAAATCCGCGGCGGCGCCGCGGCGGACGCTGGGTTCACTGACGTTCCGCGCGTCCCTTGACGTGCTTCTCGAAGAAATCGTCGATCGCGTGAAACGCGTGCTTGCGCATCGCGGGCGTCGACAAGCCGTGTTTGCCGCCGGGGTAGGTCATCAATTCGAACGGGATGCCGCGTTCCTGCAGCGCGGCCATCAGTTTCGTCGAATTGGTGAACTGCACGTTGTCGTCGGCCATGCCGTGGATCAGCAGCAGCGGCGCTTTGAGTCCGTCGAGCCAGTGCAGCACGCTGGATAGTTCGTAACCGTTGGCGTTGCGTTGCGGCGTGTCGAGATAGCGTTCGGTGTACGCGGTGTCGTACAGACTCCAGTCGATGACAGGCGCCACCGCAACACCGCCGGCGAGTTCGTTCGACGCTTTCGCGAGCAGCATCGACGTCATGTAACCGCCGTAACTCCAGCCGAAAATGCCGATGCGGTTGCCGTCGACCCACGGCTGTTGTTTCAGCCAATGGATGCCGGCGACTTGATCCTCGACTTCGAGTTTGCCGAACTGTTTGTAGATGCCGTCGCTGAATTTCCGCCCGCGATTGGCCATGCCGCGGTTGTCGAGCGAGAACGCGACGTAGCCGTGCTGCGCCATGTATTCGCTGAAGTAGTCGATCCAGCCACGCGTGACGACTTGCCCGTGCGGTCCGCCGTAGTAGGTGTTGAACACCGGATAGCGTTTGTTCGCATCGAAGTTCGCCGGCTTGAAGATTCGGTAATACAAATCCTGTCCATCGGCGGATTCGATCGCGCCGAATTCCGGGACGATGTGCGCATCGCGGAACGGCCAGTACGGATGTTTTGCGTCGAGCTTGTTCTCTTCGATCCAGCTCAGGAATTTTCCGCTCGCATCGTGCACGGATGTCTGCGGCGGCGTGCTTGGATTTGAATACGTGTCGACGTAAAGCTTGGGGCTCTTGCCGAAGGTGACTCCGTGGACGCCGTCGCCGTCGCTGATGCGCTTGGGCGAATTCGCATCACTGCCGTCGATACGCAGTGCGTAGAGTTGCCGATCCGGCACGAAATCGCGGTTGGAGTTGACGTAAACCACGCCCGCGTCTTCGTCGACGGCGAGCGTGCCTTCGATTTCCCAGTCGCCGCTGCTGATTGCGTGCTCGAGCTTGCCATCCAATGTATACAAATACAGATGATGGTAGCCGCTGCGTTCGCTGCCCCACACGAAGGCGTCGCGCTTCGTGAGGAAGTGCAGATCGTTGTTGAGGTTCACCCAGGTGTCGCTGGTTTCGGTAACGAGCGTTTTTGTGGACAGCGATGCCGCGTCGGCGACATTCAAGTCAAGCCGCTTCTGGTCGCGCTGCAGGATTTGATAGGAAAAGCGCTTGCCATCAGGCAGCCATTTGGCGCGGCCGAGATAGATGTCGGGATTCGCGCCGAGATCGATCCAGCGCGTTTCACCGCCGGTCGGCGCGATGAAACCGAGTTTGATCGTCACGTTGGGTCGTCCGGCCGCGGGATAGCGCTGCTCGATCACTTCGCTGCGGTCGGCGTAGATTTCGAAACGTTTTACTTTGTCGACGCCGGATTCGTCGTAGCGTTCGTACGCGATGGCCGAATCGTCCGGCGCCCACCAGTAGCCTGTGAAACGGTCGAGTTCTTCTTCGGCGATGAATTCCGCTTCGCCGTTGTGGATCGGGCCTGCGCCGTCCTTGGTCAGTTGCAGCGGCTGGCCGGAGCCAGCAAGGTCGGTGACCCACAGGTTCTGGTCGAGCACGTACGAAACATAGCGGCCCTTCGGTGAGACTTGCGCGTCGATCACCGAGCCGCCGGCTGGCAGCTCGCGAAGCGCCTTCGATCCACTGGCGGTGAAATCGTAAAGGTATAATTTTCCATTAAGCGGAAAAAGCAGCTTTTTCCCATCCGGCGCCCACGTGTAGTCGACGAAACCGTGGCGACCGGCGACACGCGCGCGTTCGCGACGGGCTTTTTCGGCATCGGTGAGTTTCTCTTCGCCGTGCACGAGCTTCTTCGAGTCGAGCAGCAGGCGCGTCTTCTTCGCCTTGACGTTGTATTCCCACAGGTCATACGTGGTCTGGTCGTCGGCCTTCGCGCGCAGGAACGTGACGCGTTCGCCGTCGGGCGAGATTTCGACCTTCGTCGGCGTGGGGCCGTTGAGGCCGCCGCCGCCGTAGATGCGATCGATGCTGAGTTGTTCGGCCATCGTGACGGAAGAGAAGCTGATCAGGACGAAAGCGAAGACAGCGCGCATGAAATCCCCGAAGTCGGCAAACCGCCGCGATTATTGCGGCGGCGCGCGGATTTCACCAGCGGCTTTACGGTTTGTGGCTTTGGCCGAACAGGATCTTGCGCTGCTCTTCCGACAATTCCGACGACGGCTTGTTGAAGTCGCCTTGCGCGTAGGCACGTTTGGTCGCCGGACGCGCTTCGATGGCTGCGCGCCAGCGCACGACCTCGGGGAAGTCGGTCAGATCGAGCGGCGCTTTGGTGTAGGGATCAATCCACGGATAGCAGGCCATGTCGGCGACCGTGTACTCGTCGCCGGTGATGAATGCGCGGCCCTTGAGTTGCTTGTCGAGCACGCCGAGCAGACGCTGGCGCTCTCGCGCGTAACGGTCGATCGCGTACGGAATCTTTTCGGGCGCGTAAGTAGCGAAATGACCGTATTGACCGGTCATGGGACCGAGTCCCGCCATCTGCCAGAACAGCCATTCGGAAACGGCGACCTTGCCGCGCGTATCGTCCGGCAGGAACTTGCCCGTCTTCTCCGCGAGATACCACAGGATCGCGCCCGATTCGAAAATGCTGATCGGCGCGCCGCCATCGGCGGGGTTGTGATCGATGATCGCCGGCATGCGGTTGTTCGGTGCGATCTTGAGATAGTCGGGCTTGAACTGGTCGCCCTTACCGATATCCAGACGCGAAATCCTGTACTCGAGTCCCGCTTCCTCGAGGAACAGCGTGACTTTGTGGCCGTTGGGTGTCGGCCAGTAGAAAAGTTCGATCATGAGATCCTCCGATGACGTCATGCCCGACTCTGCATGGAGGCCGCGACGGCGATTGCAAGCTATTGTTCGTACGCCCCGATGTCGACGGCGCCGACCACACGTGGATGGCCGGCGACATCGGACGTCCCGATCACGGTGGCGCCGAGATCGACGCCGTTGCCGACGGCAGGCGAACCGGTGGCAACGTGCAGATCGGGTGTCACCGTGTCCACGAACTGTGGCGGCTCGGAGATTGAGTGCGCGTCCTGCGCGGCGGCGGCGGTGTAGGCGTCGAACTGCATGTACGTCTGCCCGCGCCAGACCCAGATCGACGTGACGGCATAAGGGAAGTACAAATTGTGATCGAGCGACGCCGGTGCGGCGGTGTCGCTGGTGAACGCGTTGAGCATGATGGCGGGATAACCGGCGACGACGATGTTGTTCTCGATCGCGTTGTCTGTCGCGTGATATTGGATCTGCAACTCGCCGCTGCCGGTGTTCTGCTGGTCGTTGTTGAAAAGTGTGTTGTTGACGATGGTGCATTGATCCGTGCCGCCGACGCTGGCGTCGTAACCGCCGATCGAGATGCCGGCGGAGTTGCCGAAGTAGACGAGGTTGTTGCGCGCGATTACGTGGCTGGTCGTGCGGCCGCTGTGTTCGCTGGCCAGCTCGATGCCGAGATCGACGTGATGCACGACATTGCGTTCGATCACGATGCGCGTTCCGCCGTCGACGTAGATACCGTCCGCGGCATATTGATTGCCGTAGGCCGGATTGCCGAACGAGGTGATGTTGTAGACGAGGTTGTCGCTGATAGTGCCGTCGCGTGCCTGATCGTACACCGCGTTCGGTGCCACACCTTCGAACCCGATCGCGCCGATGCCGATGTTGTTGGTGTCGTGCACGCGATTGCCGCGGATGGTGAAGTGTTCGACGTTGCCGTCGAGCGAGAACGACTCGCTGCAACCGAGCGTGAGATGATCGATTTCGTTGTCGTCGATGACGATGCCATCGATGGAGGCCGGTGCGTGCGTGCCGTCGACTTTCAGGCCGAACGCGTTCGCCGCGCAACCCGATGCGGTGTTGGCGATGTCGTGAATGTGGTTGCCGATCAGGCGAATGCCGGCGCCCGCGCCGGTGACATACAAGCCGATCGGCACGTCGGCGCTGGTCGCGCGTTTGTAGTTGCGCAATTCGAAACCGGCGACGGTTATGTGGCTGACGTCGCTGAGCGTGATCAGTCCCCATTGATTGCCCGGCACCGTGAGGCCGGTACCGTCGATCGTTGCGGTCTCGCCGGGTTCGGACTGCAGCGTCAGCGGCGCAGCGGCCGTGCCGGACGTGTTTATCGAGACAATCTCGTTGTAAACACCGGCGCGAACGCAAACGGTGTCGCCTGCAACAGCCCGCGCAACGGCATGCTGGATCGTGAGCCACGGTTGCGGGAGCGAACCGTCGGCGGCGTTCCTACCACTTTTCGCGACGTAGTAAACATTGCCGGCCGGCTGGAAGTTGTCGGCGAACAGCGAATCGCCAGGACGTACGCATCCTGACGCGTGTGCCATCGCAGCGGATGCGAGAAGCAGCGACGCAATGACGATCCGTATCATCGTTCGAGTCCTCCTCGACACACGTTACTCTCTTCGGCGTACGGAATCGTAAATTATTTGCCGATGCAGAACGTCGAGAAAATCGCGCCGAGCAGATCGTCGCTGCGGAATTCGCCGGTGATTTCGCCGAGCGCCTGTTGCGCCGCGCGCAATTCTTCGGCGGCGAGTTCGCCGGTGCGGTTTTTCAGATGTTCGGCGGCAGCGTGCAGGTGAGCGGTGACGTCGCGCAGCGCCGTAACGTGTCGGGTGCGGGCGCTGAATGTTCCCGCGCCGCTGTCGGTCGCGCCACCGAGACGACGCAGTTCATCGCGCAGCGATGACAGACCATCGCCGTTTCGCGCCGACAGATAGATATGCAGCGCGCCTGCCGCGTCGCGTTCGGTTCGCGGCTGTTCGTGGGCGAGGTCGATTTTGTTGTGGACGATGATCGGGATCGCGCCGGCGGCGACATTCGCCGGCAGCGGCTGGTCTTGCGTCGCTGATTCGGTGTCGGTGACGAGAATCGCGACGTCGGCGCGCGCGAGTTCCGCGTGCGCACGGCGGATGCCTTCGCGTTCCACTTCGTCGGCGCTTTCGCGCAATCCGGCGGTATCGACGAGCGTCAAGCTGATGCCATCGAGGTTGATCGCTTCGCGCAGCACGTCGCGCGTGGTGCCGGGAATAGCGGTGACGATGGCGCGTTCGCTTTGCGCGAGCGCGTTGAGCAAACTCGATTTGCCCGCGTTGGGCCGGCCGACGATGACGACGTGCAGCCCATCGCGCAGGATCGCGCCGCGTTGTGCGGCGTCGAGCAGTTCGTGCAGTTTCTGCCGCAGCGTGGTCAATTCGGTGGTGAGTTGCGGTGCGCTGAGAAAGTCGATTTCTTCCTCCGGAAAATCGAGCGCGGCTTCGAGCCACGCGCGCAGGCGCACGAGGCCATCGAACAGATCGGAAACGCGTTTGGAGAATTCGCCGTCGAGGCTGCGCATCGCGGCGCGTGCGGCGGTTTCCGATCCCGCCGAGATCAAGTCGGCGATGGCTTCGGCTTGCACGAGATCGATCTTGCCGTTGAGAAACGCGCGTTCGGAAAATTCGCCGGGACGCGCCGCGCGCGCACCGAGCGCATGGATTTGCCGCAACAGAAGATCGAGTACGACAGGACTGCCGTGCGTGTGCAGTTCGAGCACGTCTTCACCGGTGAATGATTTCGGTGCGGCAAAATAGATCGCGAGGCCGCGATCGATCGTGTCGCCAGTGCCGTCGCGAAAAATGGAAAAGTGGACAATGCGAGGTTCGGGTTTTTTGCCGATCAGCGCATCGGCGATTTCCAAAACGCGCGGCCCGGAGACCCTGACGACACCGATGCCGCCCGCGCCGTTCGGCGTAGCGATAGCGGCGATAGTGTCGTCAGTGTGCGTCATTCCTCAAGCGGGACGCTCGGCCGCGGCGAAGCGGCGCGTGATGATCCACTGCTGCAGAAGTCCCAGGCCGCCGTTGACGGCGTAGTACAGCACCAGACCCGCCGGGAAGAACAGGAACAGCACGGCGAAGATCAGCGGCATCGTCTTCATCAGACGCTGCTGCAATGGATCCATGCCCGGGCTCGCGGGCGTGAGCCATTGCGCACCGAGCATGATCAATGCGTTGATGACCGGCAGCACGTAATAAGGATCCGGCGCGGACAGATTCTGGATCCATCCGAAGAACGGCGCCTGACGCAGTTCCACACTTTCGAGCAGCATGTAGTACAGCGCGAAGAACACCGGGATCTGGATCAGCGTCGGCAGGCAGCCGCCGAGCGGATTGATCTTCTCCTTCTTGTACAGCTCCATGGTCGCCTGACTCATCTTCTGGCGATCGTCGCCGTAGCGCTCTTTCAGCGCTTCCATGCGCGGCTGCAATTTGCGCATCTTCGCCATCGAGCGGTACTGCGCTTCGCTGAGCTTGAACATCGCAAGCTTGATGAGCAGCACGAGCAGGATGATGGCCAGGCCCCAGTTGCCGACGAACTTGTGCAACTGCACGAGCACCCAGTGCAGCGGATCGGCGATGGGCGTGAGCCAGCCGTAGTCGGCGGTGAGTCCGAGGCCGTGCGCGATGCCGGCTTTGTCGATGGGGTCGAGCTGCGCGGCGAGTTTCGGGCCAATGTACAGATGGGCGACCGTCGCTTTCGTTTCGCCAGGACCGACGGTGATCGCCGGCGACATGGCGCGGATCAGATAGCGCGGCGCGCCGGCATTGGTGACCAAGGTCGTCGCGTACGCGTCGGCTTCTTCGGCCGGCGGAATCCACGCGGCGAAAAAGTAGTGCTGCAGCATCGCCGCCCAGCCGCCGGCGAAGCTGCCGTTGAGCGGCGACTCGGCGAACTTGTCGAAGGGCAGTTTCTTGAACTTGTCCTGCGGGCTGTACCAGGCGGCGCCGGCGAAGGCGATTTTTTCCGGATTGTTGAACGCGAAACCGCTCGAGGAAACGACCGGCGGCACGCGCTGGAGCTGGCGGTACTCGTTGCCGGTCCAGGGCGCCTGCGTGCCGTTGGTGATTTCGGTGCGCGTTTCGATCAGGTACTGGCCGCGCGTGAAAATGTATACTTTGCGCACTTTGAGGCCGGAGGCGTCCTGCCATTCCAGCGGTACTTCGAGTTTCTCGGCGCCGTCGGCCAGCGTGTAGTCGGTTTTTTCGGAGGTGAACGGCGCCTGGTGGTCCGGCGCGACGGTCGAGCTGACCAGGCCATCCTGCGCGACAAAGAATGTCGTGGGCGTCGTGTCGAGCAGACGTACCGGATGGTCTTTCTCTTTCGGATCGACCGGATACTGCAGCAGGTCCGCCTGCACGAGCGATCCGCCGCGCGTGTCGATGGCCAGATCGAGCAGGTCGGTGCGCACATGCACGCGCGCGGAGGGTTCCGCATTCGCCGCCGCGCTCGGCGCGGGCGATGTCGTTGCCGCGGCTGCCGGTGCGGCGGTGCCGGCGGGTTTCGGCACTTCGGCGCTCGACGTCGTCGACGGAGCGGCGGGTGTCGCGCTCGTCGCAGCCGGCGCAGGTTGCGGCGCATAGTCTTTCTGCCACGCCTCCCAGTTCAGGAACGCGACGAATGCCAGGGCGACGAGCAGGAAGGAACGGGTCGTGGACATGATCTTCTTTATGAGTGCCGCAGGATGTGCGGCAGAGAACGACGCACTCGGATCGGATTTGCGGCTCGATGGCTGAGTTGCAACCGCTTTTGGATACGCGCAAACCGGCGCGCATTGTGCCGGTACGGCGTTACGGGTTCAATGCCGCCGCGGGTTTGCGCGCGGCGAGCTGCTGCCAGATGCGTTCGAGATCGGCGCGCAGGACCGGGTTGGTCTGATTGGCCGACGACGAGCGCGCGATGATCAGGATGTCGAGATTCGGCAGCGTGTTCCGGTGATGGCGGAAGCTTTCGCGGGTGATACGTCGAATCCGGTTGCGCACCACGGCGAGCTTGGAAACCTTGCGCGAAATCGCGCAGCCCAGCCGCGGCGTCGACAGTGTCGATTCGCGGTACTCGGCGACGAAGTTGCGTGTGGCGATGCGATCGCTGCGCTGGCGCAGCGTCGCGAAATCGGAGCGGGAGAGCAGCCGCGCGGCGCGCGGCAGGCTCAGGTTCGCGACGTCGGAAGACGTGGCGCTGATTATGGGATCACGCCTTATGGGATCAGGCGCTTGCGGCCCTTGGCGCGACGGGCGTTCAACACGGCGCGTCCACCGCGGGTCTTCATGCGCGCGCGGAAGCCGTGCGTGCGGGCGTGTTTGAGGTTGCCGGGCTGGAAAGTGCGTTTCATGTCGATCGCTCGAAAAGGGGCGAGTAAAGAGCGGAAATGATACAGGACGCGGTCTGATCCGGTCAATTGTGATTTGCTTGGCGGCCTTCGGAACGCAGGCGTAGACTCGCCAGTCCCGCCAGCTTCACGTTGTACAGGAAAAGGAAACGGATGAGCGAGTTGTGGCGACGCTGTCTTGAGCGTCTGGAAGGTGAGCTGAGCGCGGAAGACATGCACACGTATCTCATGCCGCTACAGGCCGGCGAGGACGACGACGGCCTGCGTCTGCTCGCGCCCAACGCGTACACGCTCGACTTCGTGAAAGCCGAATTCCTGCCGCGTATCGGCAAGGTGGTCAACCATCTGCACGGCAGTCCGATGAAGGTGCGTCTGGAAGTCGGCGCACTCGCCGGCCGCCGCGCGGACCGGCCTTCCGCGCGGCCGACGATGCCCTCGGACACGGCCGAGTACGAGCACAACCTCGATCCGCATTACACGTTCGATTCGTTCGTCGAAGGCAAGTCGAACCAGCTCGCGAAGGCCTCGGCGATCCAGGTCGCGAACAATCCCGGGCGCGCCTACAACCCGCTGCTGCTCTATGGCGGAACGGGCCTGGGCAAGACGCATCTGATGCATGCGGCCGGCAATCTGATCCGCGCCAACAATCCCGCGACGAAGGTGATGTACCTGCGTTCGGAGCAGTTCGTCAGCGCGATGATCGATTCGCTGCGCACGAAGAAAATGGACGACTTCAAGCGCAAGTTCCGCGACGTCGATGCGCTGCTGATCGACGACATTCAATTCTTCGCCGGCAAAAACACGACGCAGGAAGAGTTCTTTCACACCTTCAACGCATTGTTCGAAGGCAAGCAGCAGATCATCCTGACCTGCGACCGTTATCCAAAAGAAGTCGACAACCTCGAACCGCGTCTGAAATCGCGTCTGGGCTGGGGTTTGTCGGTGGCGATCGAGCCGCCCGATTTCGAAACGCGCGCGGCGATCCTGCTCAGCAAAGCATCGTCGCGCGGACTCGACGTGCCGGAAAACGTGGCGTTCGTGATCGCCAAGCGCATGCGTTCGAACGTGCGCGATCTGGAAGGTGCGCTCAACACACTGGCCGCGCGCGCGAATTTTCTCGGCCAGCCGATCACGGAAGATTTCGCGCAGGAAACGCTGCGTGATCTGCTCACCGTGCACAGCCAGTCGATCACCATTTCGAACATCCAGAAAACGGTGGCAGACTATTACCAGTTGCGCTTGTCGGATCTGCTGTCGATGAACCGCAGCCGGTCGCTGGCGCGGCCGCGTCAGATCGCGATGGCGTTGTCGAAGGAACTCACCGAACACAGCCTGCCGGAAATCGGCAAGGCCTTCGGCGGGCGCGATCATACGACCGTGCTGCATGCGTGCCGGACGATCCGCGATCTCAGTCTCGTCGACGGCAAGCTGCGGCAGGACTGGGAGAAGCTCCTCCGCGAATTGACCGGTTAGGTGTGGATAACTTGTGCAAGAATAGAAGCGGGGTAGTTATCCACAGATCGTCAACAGTCGGCCGATTGGGTTTTACAGATCGGCGATTGTAGGCAATCGATTGATTTATAAGAGTTTTTGAGATCCATCAACATATCAACAGCACCAACAGCTCCTATCCTTTCTAATACTTATCCAAACGACCATAACGGAAGCTTCCATGCAATTCGGCATTCAACGCGAAGTTCTGCTTAAACCGTTGCAGCAGGTGATTGGTGTCGTCGAGCGCCGGCAGACCTTGCCGGTGTTGTCGAACCTGCTGGTGAGCGCGAACAACGACCGCGTGACCTTCACCGGTACGGATCTGGAAGTGGAGATGCAGGCGAACGTCGAAGCGACCGGCGCGCAGCCCGGCGAGATCACGGTGCCGGCGCGCAAGCTGTTCGACATCTGCCGTGCCCTGCCCGATGGCAGCAAGGTGCAGTTCAAACTGGCCGGCGATCGCGCGACGGTGAGTTCGGGCCGCAGCCGATTCACGCTGGCCACACTGCCCGCGTCGGAGTTTCCGGTTATCGACAATATCGAGCTGATCGAGAAGGTCAGCCTGCCGGAAGCCTCGCTGAAGGAATTGATGGATCGCACCGCGTTCGCGATGGCGAACCAGGATGTGCGTTACTACCTCAACGGTTTGCTGCTCGACCTGCGCGAGAAATCGCTGCGGTGTGTGGCGACCGATGGTCATCGCCTAGCCATGGCCGAGGCCGAACTTTCCGGTGGCGGTTCGGCGCAGCGGCAGATCATCATTCCGCGCAAAGGCGTGCTGGAACTGCAGGGTCTGTTCGAATCGGGCGACGGCAGCGTCGAACTGGAATTCGGCAAGAACCACCTGCGCGTGCGCCGCAACGAAGTCGTGTTCACATCGAAGCTGATCGATGGCCGCTTCCCGGATTACGAAGCGGTGATCCCGATCGGCGCCGACAAGGAAGTGCACATCGAACGCGAGTCGCTGCGCGGCGCCCTGCAGCGCGCAGCGATCCTGTCGAACGAGAAATATCGCGGCGTGAAGCTCGAAGTGAGCCAGAACAAGCTCCGCATCGTCGCGCACAACCCGGAACAGGAAGAGGCGGTCGAGGAACTCGAAGCCAAGACCGGCGCGAGCGAGCTGAGCGTCGGCTTCAACGTCAATTATCTGCTCGACGCGCTGAATGCGCTGCAGGGCGAGGAAGTCGTGCTTTGCCTGCGCGATGCCAACTCGAGCTGCCTGCTCAAGATGCCGGGCAGCGAACGTTCGCGGCACGTGATCATGCCGCTGCGTCTCTGACGCGCGACCCTTAGCCGCATGCGCATCGAACGCCTGCGGCTGTCGAACCTTCGCAACATCGAAACGCTCGATGTCGGGCTGGCGCCCGGCATCAACTTCTTCGTCGGGCCGAACGGGGCCGGCAAAACCAGCATCCTCGAGGGCGCCTACGTACTCAGCCATGGCGGCAGCTTTCGCACGTCGCAAAGCGCCGTCCTCATCCGGCGCGGCGCGGAATCGGTAGGAATTCATGCCGACGTCGATCGCGCCATCGGTCTGATGAAGCTCGATATGCTCTCGCTGGGGTCGGGTTGGCAGATGAAGGTCAACGGAGATCGAGCACCGACACTCGCCGCCGGTCTGGCCGAATTCGCTCTCGTCTGCTTCGAGCCCGGCAGCCACGCCTTGATTTCAGGCGGTAGCGCCGAACGCCGACGATTCCTCGACTGGATTTTGTTCCACGTGGAACATCGCTACATCGCCGCCGCGCGCGACTATCGCAGGACGCTGCAGCAGCGCAACGCGCTTTTGAAAGCTAACGGCGCCGAAAGCGAACTCCGGCTGTGGGATGCTGAGCTGGTAACGGCGGGAGAGCGCCTGACGACACTCCGACAGGCTATTTTCCCGTCGTATGCCATTGAATTGGCGAATATTCTCTCCATATTCCTTCCCGAACTTGGAGCGGCAGCGGCGTCATTCCGACGGGGCTGGAGCGAAGAGAAGCCACTGCTGGACGCGTTGGCCGAAACGCACGGCGTAGACCGCTCGCGTGGGCATACGACGCGAGGACCGCACCGAGCCGATTGGTCAATTCGTTTCGAAAAGGCGCCGAGCCGCGAGCAGCTCTCACGCGGGCAGGAAAAGTTATGCGCGCTGGCGTGCGTCCTGGCCCAGGCTCGGGTGTATGCCGCCGCGAAGTCAGAACCGCCGGTCGTGGCGCTGGACGATTTTTCGTCCGAACTCGACCGCGACCACCAGAAAACCGCCATGGAACTTCTGCGGGCGACCGGCTCGCAGATTCTCATCACCGGCGTAGAAATTCCGGCCGATTGGGGCACGAACAACGATGCCAACCGCCTGTTCCACGTGGAACATGGGCAGGTGCGAGGCTTGTTATAATCGAACGATTGCGCAGCCGTGCGCGGCTCCGCCACAACGAGTGAAGGTTGATGACCGACGAGAAAAACACACCGGAAAATCCGGATAATTACGACGCGAGCAAGATCAAAGTCCTGAAAGGCCTCGAGGCGGTGCGCAAACGGCCGGGCATGTATATCGGCGACACCGACGACGGCACGGGCCTGCACCACATGGTGTTCGAGGTCGTCGACAACTCGATCGACGAAGCGCTCGCCGGGTACTGCGACCACGTCATCGTCACTATCCACAACGACGGCTCGGTCAGCGTCATCGACAACGGTCGCGGCATCCCGACCGACATGCACGAAGAAGGGCGTTCGACGGCGGAAGTCGTCATGACCGTCCTGCATGCGGGCGGCAAGTTCGACGACAACTCGTACAAGGTTTCCGGCGGCCTGCACGGCGTCGGCGTCTCGGTGGTAAACGCGCTGTCCGACAAGCTGTGGCTGACCATCGATCGCGATGGCCGACAGTTCCAGCAGGAATACCACCTCGGCGAACCGCTGTATCCGCTCAAGGAACTCGGTCCGTCCAGCCGCCGCGGCACGACGGTGCGATTCCTGCCGAGCACGGAAATCTTCTCCAACGTCGAATTCCATTACGACGTGCTGGCCAAGCGCCTGCGCGAACTGTCGTTCCTCAATTCCGGCGTGAAGATCGAACTGGCCGACGAACGCGCCGGCAAGAGCGACGTTTTCGAATACGAGGGCGGCATCCGCTCGTTCGTGGAGCACCTGGCGCAGCTAAAAATGCCGCTGCATCAAACAGTTATGAATCTGGGCTCGTCGCAGGACGGAATCCGCGTCGATGTCGCGATGCAATGGACCGATTCCTATCAGGAAACGGTTTTCTGCTTTACCAACAACATTCCGCAGAAAGACGGCGGCACGCATCTCACCGGTTTTCGCGCCGCGCTCACGCGCACGCTCGGCAACTACATCGAGAACAGCAACCTGGGCAAGTCGGCGAAGGTGGCGCTGTCGGGCGACGACATGCGCGAAGGCCTGATCGCCGTGCTGTCGGTGAAGATGTCGGATCCGAAGTTCTCGTCGCAGACCAAGGACAAGCTGGTTTCCTCGGAAGTGAAGGGCGCGGTGGAATCCGTCGTCAACGCGCGCCTTGAGGAATTCCTGCAGGAGCATCCGAACGAAGCGAAGGCGATCGCGGCCAAGGTCGTCGATGCCGCCCGCGCGCGCGAAGCTGCGCGCAAGGCGCGTGAGATGACGCGCCGCAAAGGCGCGCTCGACATCGCCGGCCTGCCGGGCAAGCTTGCCGACTGCCAGGAAAAAGATCCCGCGTTGTCCGAACTCTTAATCGTCGAGGGCGACTCCGCCGGCGGCTCGGCCAAGCAGGGCCGCAACCGCAAGTACCAGGCGGTGCTGCCGTTGAAGGGTAAAATTTTAAATGTGGAAAAAGCGCGTTTTGATAAAATGTTGTCTTCGGCGGAAGTCGGCACATTGATCACCGCGCTCGGCTGCGGCATCGGCAAGGAAGAGTTCAACGTCGACAAGCTGCGCTATCACCGCATCATCATCATGACCGACGCCGACGTCGACGGTTCGCACATCCGCACGCTGCTGCTCACGTTCTTCTACCGGCAGATGCCGGAGCTGATCGAGCGCGGCTACATCTATATCGGCATGCCGCCGCTGTACAAATTGAAGCAGGGCAAGCAGGAGCTGTATCTGAAGGACGACGCGGCGCTGAACGCGTACCTGATTTCGAATGCGGTCGACGGCGGCGAACTGCGCTATTCCGCCGACGCGCCGCCGCTCACCGGCCAGGCGCTGGAAAAGCTGCTGCTCGACTATCACACCGCGCTCGACCAGATCGGCCGGCTTGGCCAGCGCTGCGACAACGCGGTGCTGCGCGCCATGCTCGACATCGCGCCGCCGCAGGCCGACCAGTGGCAGAACGACGAGGTCATGAACGCGTGGCTGAAACGCCTGAGTTCGCGCGTCAACTCGCAGGGCCTGGGCAAACCGGCGTACACGTTGCGCGTGCGCGCGGCCACCACCGAACATCCGGCCGCGCTCGTCATCGAACGCGAGCATCACGGCACGCGCACCGTGCAGGTGCTGCCCGCCGCATTTTTCACCAGCTCGGAATTCAAACCGATTCTCGAGATCGCCAAACAGCTCGACGGTCTCGTCCAGTCCGGCGCGGAAATCCGTCGCGACAACGGCAGTTCCGCGATTCGCAATTTCACGCAAGCCGACGAATGGCTGCTCGAGCAGGCCAAGAAAGGCCGCACCGTGCAGCGCTTCAAGGGCCTGGGTGAAATGAATCCGGACCAGTTGTGGGAAACCACCGTGAATCCGGAAACGCGCCGCCTGCTGCAGGTGAGCATCGAGGATGCGGTGGCCGCCGATCAGATTTTCTCCACGCTGATGGGCGACATCGTCGAGCCGCGGCGCGATTTCATCGAACAGAACGCGCTGCAGGTCGCCAATCTGGACGTATAGACGGCTGGTGTGAAACGATTCGCACCTTTGGTGCGTCTGGTCGTTTCACAGGCGTTCGTCACCTTTTGTTGACGAATGGCCGATGTTGGCGTCGTCATGGTGCGCAAGACCTTGAGCTTGGCTCCCGCGCCGGGTTAACCTCGCGCGGCGAGTTGCAAGTGTACGAAGATTATTATTAGTAGAAAGGATCTCGGAGAACACCATGACAATGGGAAGCTTGGCGCGAGCAGGGAAACTTTTGTCGGTTGCCGCCATGGCGGTGATGCTGATGGTCGGCAGCGCGATCGCCGCGGACAAGGACAAGAAGAAGGAAGAAACGAAATACCCGAATGCCACGCGCTCGGCGCCGAAGACGGATCTCTCTAACGCCGCCGACCAGAAGATGCTGCAGGAAGGTCTCGACGAGCTGAATTCCGGCGACGACGAGAAGGCTACTGCGCAGCTGCAGAAAGTGCTCGACACGAGCAAGAGCAAATACGCCAAGGGCGTCGCGCTGCTGGGCCTGGCCAATCTCAAATTCAACGCGAGCGATTACGCCGGCGCGATCGCGTATTACAAGCAGATGTTCGAGCTGAACTCGGTCAGCAACGACCAGTACTACGACTCGATGTACAACATGGCTGCGGCCTATGTGCAGTCGGAGAAGTATCAGGAGGCGCTCGACGAGATCAAGCAGTGGCGCGAACAGGGCAAGCGCGAAACCGCCGACTCGTACGCGCTCGAAGGCAACATCTATTACCGTCTGCAGAAATATCCGGAAGCGATTGCGGCGATCAAGAAAGCGCAATCGATGACCAACGAACCGAAGGATTCGTGGAACAGCATCCTGATGGCGAGTCTGTCGGAAAGCGGGCAGGGTGGCCAGGCCACGCAGCTGCTCGACGACGAACTGAAGAAGGATCCGAAGAACAAAGGCGTGATCCACAACGCGCTGGTCGTCTACATCCAGAACAACCAGTACGATAAGGCGCTGCCGGTGCTCGAAAACGAGCGCAAGAACGGTCTCATCACCGACGAAAAAGACTACGTCGAATCCGCGCGCTTCTACGCCAACATCGCGCAGGGCGGCGACAAGCCCGAGGTCGCGGTGAACGGCGCGGAACTTCTGCAGGAAGGCATGACCAAGAACATCGTCAAGCCGACGCTGGAGAACTACAAGCTGCAGGGCGATCTGTACATGATCGCGCAGAAGAACGACAAGGCGCTCGTGTCGTACGGCAAGGCTTCACCGCTGGCGACCAACGGCGACATCGACTACACGCGCGCGCAGATCATCGGCGCCGAACAGAACTGGACGGAAGCCAAGACCGTAGCGGAAAAAGCCATCCAGCGCGGCGTGACCAAGAAAGGAAAAGCGTATCTGCTGCTCGGCAAACTCAACGTCGCGCTGAAGGATACGGCAGCGGCGAAGACGGCTTTCCAGCAAGCGCAATCCGATCCGGATACGCAAGCCGAAGCCACCGAACAGCTGCAACGATTGAGCGGTGCGAAGAGTGCTCCGAAGGCGGCTGCGCCGAAGAAGAAATCGTAGGACGAGGACGTTTGCCAGGATGGCGTACAGATATATACAAAGTGCAGGCGCTGGTGTAATTTACCGCGCTCCCTAGCGAACGATTAGCGTGCCAGCTTGTGTGCCGCCGGCTCCGTCGGCGTCCCTACAAACGGCGCAACCACACGAACATTTGGTTTAAGACTGATGGCGTTACCGTCTTACGAAGAGCCCAAAGACAAATTCAACTGGCGGCGCACGCTCGGTCTGGCTGCGACGTTCGCGTTGCACGCGTTCGCGTTCCTGATGCTCATCTCGCCCGTGGCTCCGCCGAGCCTTGCGGACAAGACCAAGGACAACACCGTGCGCGTCGAGTTCATCGAACCGCCGCCGCCGCCGCCACCCCCGCCGCCGCCGCCGCCGGAGCCGCCGAAAAAGCCGCCGCCGGTGATCAAGCAGGTGATCAAGCCGCCGCCGACTCCGCCGCCGCCGCCACCCGCGCCGGTGATCGAGGCGCCGCCGACGCCGATGTCGATCGCGACGCCGCCCGCGCCGCCGGCACCGCCGCCGCCGCCGCAGGACATCGCGCCGAGCGAGAACGTCAGCTATCGCAAATTCCGCCCGCCGAAATATCCGCCGCAGGCCATTCGCGAGCATCACACCGGCAAAGTGATTTTGCGCGTGCTGATCGCGGTGGACGGAACGCCGAAGGAAGTGACGGTCGAGAAATCCAGTGGCTATCGCGAACTCGACCAGGCCGCCATCGCTGCCGCGAAGACGTGGACGTTCAATCCCGGCAAGCGCAACGGTCAGAATTACGAAGGGTATGCACTGGTTCCGTTCGACTTCAATTTGAATGAGCTTTAACAAGGAGTCCTGAAACGTCGCGAACCAAGTAGCGACCGGCCGGGACTGGTGACACACTAAACAACCAAACCAAGGGTAGCGTTATGCAACAAGACCAACAGACTCCAGCCACTCCGCCGCCAGCGGATGCAGCCGCGGCGCCGGCAGCCCCCGCGGGCGCACCGGGCGCGGGACACGGCGATGCCGCTGCCCTCTCCGCAATGGGCTTCGATCACCTTATCCAGAATTTCGATTATCTGGGTTGGGTCGTCTTCCTCGTCCTCGCGGTCATGTCCGTGGGCTCGTGGCTCTTCATCGTCGTGAACGCCCTGCGCGTACTGGCGATCAAGTCGCGCGCCGACAAGGTCCGCCACGTGTTCTGGGACAACAACTCCGCCCAGGAAGCCGTGCGCTACATGGAAGAACAGCCCAAATGGGAACCGTTCTCCAAGATCGCGCTCGACTGCGCTTCGGCCGCTGCGCACCATCAGCGCCATGAAGGCAGCCGCCTGGTCGAAGCTCTGAACCGTTCGGAGTTCATCGACCGCGCGCTGCGTCAGGGCGTGGCCCGCGAAAGCGCCCGCCTCGAAGGCGGCCTGACCTGGCTCGCCACCACCGGTTCGACCGCTCCGTTCGTCGGCCTGCTCGGTACGGTGTGGGGCATCTATCACGCCCTGATCCATATCGGTGCGTCGGGCAACGCCGGTATCGAAACCGTCGCAGGTCCGGTCGGTGAAGCGTTGATCATGACCGCGCTCGGTCTCGGCGTCGCCATCCCGGCGGTGCTCGCGTACAACATCTTCATCCGCGCCAACCGCGTGACGAACGCCCAGTTCGACGAATTCGCGCACGACCTGCACGACTTCTTCGCCACCGGCGCGCGCGTCGACACGGGTGCCGCCGCAACGCTCGTTGCGCCGAAGCCCACCACCGGCGTGGTAAGGAAGTAAGCAAATGGCGTTCAGTTCCGGCAGTGGCGGCGGCGTGATGGCGGAAATCAACGTCACGCCCCTCGTGGACGTGATGTTGGTGCTGCTGATCATCTTCATGATTACGGCACCGCTGGCCGCGCACAAGATCAAGGTCGAACTGCCGATCGCCAGTCTGGACAAGCCGCCGGAAGACGCGCCCAACCAGCCGATCACGATCACGGTCAAGGAAGCCGGCGACCTGTTCTGGAACGACGAACCGATCACCGAGTCGACCATGCAGGCGCAACTGCGCGTCGCCGCGCAGCGCACGCCGCAGCCGGAAGTGCAGTTGCGCGCCGACAAGGGCACCGAGTATTCGGTGATCTCGATGGTGATGGCGGACGTCAAGAACGCCGGCATCGTGCACCTGGGCTTCATCTCCCAGGCCCACGCGAAAGGTTCGCCGTAAGCGTTGGCTTGCGGCGATCGACGTAACGAAGAGGTTTAGGTCATGGCTTTCAGTTCAGGTGGTGGCAGCGGCCCGATGGCGGACATCAACGTGACGCCGCTGGTCGACGTCATGCTCGTGCTGCTCATCATCTTCATGATCACGGTGCCGATGCTGTCGCACAAGATCAAGATCGACCTGCCGCAGCCCGCGCCGCCGCCGCCGGTTCCCCCGCCGCCGCCGCCGGAACCGGTCAACGTCTCGATCAAGTCGAGCGGCCAGATCTTCTGGAACGACCAGCCGGTCTCCGAAGAACTGCTGCAGGCGCAGCTGGTGCTGATCGGTAAGAAAGGCTCGCGTCCGGAAGATCAGCCGGAAGTGAACATCAAGCCCGACCGCACCGCCAAGTATCAGATCATCGCCACCGTGATGGCCGATGCGAAAAATGCGGGCGTGATCAAGATCGGCTTCGTGGCACCGCAAAGCGAATAAGCAAAAAGACCCTTGGTATGAAACGCCGCGCTCGTCGCGGCGTTTTTGTTTGTGCGTCAGCCGCTCAGAATTTTCAGATACGCCTGCACGGTCGGGACGAGACCTGCGTAGAGCGCATCGCCGATCAGCGCGTGACCGATCGACACTTCCGCAAGAAACGGAATCGCTTTGCCGAACGCGCCGAGATTGGCCTGATTCAAATCATGCCCGGCGTTGACGCCAAGTCCCACTTCTTTCGCGCGCTGCGCAGTATCGGCACAAGCCGCCAGTTCGCGCGCGTAATCGCCGCTCGCGAAAGCATGCGCGTAAGGTCCTGTGTAAATCTCGATGCGGTCAGCGCCGATGTCCGCCGCGATCTGCACATCGCGGCAACCGGCATCGA
>Ga0105239_10001458_pt1 | contig 31482 bp, 23 predicted proteins | sample KBSC44metaG_FD_92761 | JGI IMG/M metagenome (GOLD analysis project Ga0105239, IMG submission 92761) | Corn rhizosphere microbial communities from Kellogg Biological Station, Michigan, USA - KBS C4-4 metaG | ecosystem: Host-associated > Plants > Roots > Rhizosphere > Soil | place: Michigan, USA...
CAGTCCAGCGACATCACGTTGCAGTTCTTCAAGGCCTTTCCGCTCGGTAGTCGCGAACCTACGCTCGGCAGCGCGATCTCCGACACGCTCGCACGATATACGATCCCCGCAACGATTTCAGACTTCGCTTCACTTGAGGTGAACGATATTGCGACTATCGCGGGGAAGGGAAGTCTGCAGATCTCCGGATCGGTTGAAGTCTCTGCATCGCCCAATCCGCTAGCGTCTGCCGAACTCCCACTTGGCGTGGGTGAATTTCAATTGCAGGCGGGAGCGGCTGCCGATGTCAGTGTTGGGTTTACCGTCTCATGTTCATATCAAGTCAGAATCCGCCGATTGGATTCCGAGGCTATTGAGCTCACAATCACTCGCGACAGGGATGTCGCTTTTGAGTTGAAGGCTTCAGCATCGGGTGGATTCACTGCGCAATTCCAAGATCAGGAACTGCTATCTGCTGTGATGGGCTCAATCAGCAAGGACCCATCGTCAAGTGCGAGTTTATTTGCGGGCTTGAGCGCATCTGAAACGGCCACTTTGGTTTCGACTATCCGAGGAGGAATTGACCACCATCTGAAGGCGTCACTGAATTTGTTGCTTTCCACAGATTGTCAGAGCGATGCAGCATTTCAATATGAAATTCGGCCTGCACTGCTGGACAAACGTACCGTTGAAGCGGTGAACCACGCGCTCCATGGAGATCTGCGGCAACTCACAGAGTGGGAAGGCCACGCGCACGTCGATGGGGAGCTTGCTCCCGGAGTCACCGTAAGAAAAAGCCTGCTTGCGAAGACGCGCGACCGCGGTCTCAAGCTGAACTTCAACTTGCTCGGTATCCTCAACTTTGCTTCGCTCAACGACCTCATTCGCCACAGCGAGATACTCGCCGACGAGGTCTCGGGTGACGTCACGATCAAGGAGACAGTATCCGGCAACGTCATCTCTATGGTCTCGGATCCCTTGGAACGGCAGGAAGCTCTGCGCAAAGCGATGTACGATTGCGTTGTTGCAACAACGACCTATCGGGCTGGGGGAGCAGTGTCTCTGGCTGGCCTCAATTGCGAGCAAGTGCATTTCGCAGTCAGCCGCAAGACCTCCGACGCAACAATCGAGCAATATATGCGCTGGTTCTCGGCTCTCAATTTGCCGACATCCAATCAACAGCTCAAGATGAAGAGTCAGTTGCATCCAGGAGCGGCATCTACCTGCGTTCTGCGAACTTCGTACGCAGACAAGGACTGCAATGCAATGTTCCTCGATTCGGGCGGGAAGGCTCGCAATCGGGACTACTATCTTGAGATTGGGCGGCATGCGTTACGTGCGCTACTGGATACTTCCTCACCTAATGATCTTTATCGAGCGAAGATCATGGAGGATGCTGTTTGGTCCAAGGCACTTGCGCTTGGACCTGTCCCGAGCATCGGTCCGCTGGCCGGGCTCAGTATGGACGACCCTAGAGTGACATTGCTGATCGGGGATGTGTTCGTCATCTCTCAATGGGCCACAGCCATGGCAGATGCGGCATTGCAGGTTGAGTCGATGCATGCATTGATTGGTGGGGCCGACCTCAAGTCAGTTATGAACAATTCAGCGTTCAAGAGCAGAAGAGATGAGCTTCAGAAGAAGCTTGCAGGAATGATCAAGACCAGCAAAGTTCGCTTCGCCGAACCGTGGGGCATGGTCTGTCTCTACTGGTCAGCCGGATCGCCTAGCACCGCGCACGGCAGGATTAGGGAAGATGCGCTCAGTATCGCGGCATCATCTAACTCTCCTCTGGAAGTTCATTCAAGTGAAAAGGGCTAGTGGCCGCTCGTAAAGTCGATGCGTCATCCGGCAGCAGCTTTCAACTTCTGTCTGCCGCTACGCCACGGGTCGATTATTCAAAACGCAGAGCAACAATAGGGTCAACCATCGAGGCGCGGTGAGCGGGAAGGAAGCCTGCAAGCAGAGCCGCGGCGAGTAGAAGGGCCGTCGATACCGCTATGCTGGCGACTTCTGTCCCGTGCAAGCCGTACAACATGGTCTCAATGACACGCCGGCCAGCGAGCGCGATGGGAATGCCGAGGGCGATTCCACCGGAAACAAGCATCAGCGTTTCGCGCATGACCAGGAACCGAACATTGGAGCGGTCTGCACCCAGCGCGATGCGGATGCCTATTTCATTTGTGCGCCGACTAATGGTGTAAGACATCACTCCGTAGACGCCAATGCAGGAAAGGAAGGCTGCGAGGATTCCGAAAAACGTTGATAGCTGGGCAACCAGTCGCTGATTGGTCATGGTGCGCGCGACCTGCTCATCCAGCGTGGTGACGTTCATGATCGGCAGAGTACGGTTGACGGAGTGAATCGTCTGCTGGACAGCGTGTGAGATAGCGCTGTAGTCGCCGGTGTAGCGCACTTCGAAATCACCAAAACCCCATGAACGCTGGCGATACGAGAGGTAGTTGACATTCTTTGTCTTCTCACGAAGGTCGGAGAATTTTACATCTTTCACGATTCCTATGACCTCGTGGTCGATATCTTTGCCATCGTCGTGGATCGTGAAATGACGACCGATGGGATTGCCTGGGGGAAAGAGAGTTTGCGCTATGTGCTCGCTGATGACAGCCACGCGCTGCGAATTTGCCGAGTCGCCGGGGTTGAAGGTCCTTCCGGCGAGCAAGGAAATCTGCATGGTTGCGAAGTACCCGTCGCCTACCACGTTCTGATGAACTCCAATATTTTCATTGCCGGGCATTCCTGGCACGAGCATGGCCTCGTTCCAACTTCCCTCGCGAAAGGTGAACGCCGAGAAGCTTGCGGCTTTCACTCCGGGAATCGCGCTGACGAGCGACTCGATCTGCCGAAACATCGCCGTGAGGCGAGGGTCACTGTCTTTCATTCCAGTGGACTGAGAGTCAATGTTGAGCCGGAGCACTCCTTGCCGATTGAAGCCAGGATCGATGTTGTTCAGGTTAACCAACGTGCGAATGAAAAGGCCCGCGCCTACCATCAGTACGAGGGAGAGGCAGACCTGAGCAATGACGAGAGCTTTTGCGAGTGGATTTCTCGCACTGGTATTGCTGGATGCGCGGCCATCCTTCAAAGAGTCGGTGAGACTAAGGCGGGTGGCACGGACTGCGGGCACAGTGCCGAAGAGCAGAGCAGCAAGGATGGTGACGGCACAGGTGAAACCAAGCACGCGAAGATCGAGTCCGGCAGCGACCGGAATTGTATCGGCGCCGCCGGAGACCAGGCGAATCAGAACACGAATGGCGACTGCACCAAGAGCGACCCCGAGTGCGCCTCCACCGAGTGCAAGAAGAAGGCTCTCGGTCATCAATTGCCGAATCAGCCTGCCGCGGTGAGCACCCAGTGCCTGGCGGACGCCCAATTCACGGGCTCGGGCCCTTGAACGTGCCAGCAAAAGGTTTCCAATATTCGCACAGGCGATCAGCAAGACCAGTACAACCACTCCCATAAGAATCTGCAGGGGCTGGGAGAATTCCTGGCGGAGTGAAGAGAGGCCGGTTGCAACCGGGGTCAATGGGACCTTGATTTTGTTGAGTGTCTGAAGGTTTTTCTGACTCAGATCCGCGTCTGAAAATCCGCGTGTGATTTGCTGGAGCAAAACGTTCACGTTGGAGGTCGCCGTCTCGAGTGAGACGCCCGCTTTAAGCCGCCCGATAATGTTTACACACTGGGTGAAGTTGCCGGTGTTGAAGTCCCATCCCGGCGGAACGCTCTTCGTCATGCTGGCTGGCACCCAGATGTCGGGGGCTTCTCCAACTTTCGTGCCGAAGAATTCGTCCGGCGCGACGCCCACTACGTTGAAGAAAGCAGATCCAAGCTTGACTTTGCGTCCGAGAATATTTGAATCGCTTGAGAAGGCACGCCGCCAGAACCGCTGGCTGATGACCGCGACCGGATGATCGCCTTGCGAAATGTCATCTCCTTCCTGCAACATGCGTCCGACCTGAGCATGGACACCAAGCATGGGGAAATAGGAGCCGGATACCAGCGCAACGTGCATCATTTCGGATTCGGGTTTGACTTGGTCGGATTCGTCAACAACGAAGCCATGTACATCGTCTGTCATGCTGAAAATTGCCGCGACATCCGAGAAAACTTGGTTTCGTTTCAGAAGCTCTCGATAGAACGGATAGGAATAGAGCTCGCTGTCTGCGATGCTGCTTCCGATACCGTCTTCAGTGCCTGTGCCCAGCAGCACCAATTGTCCGGGATCCCTGACCGGTAAGGAGCGTAGCAGCACTGCGTCGAGCAAACTGAAAATTGCCGTATTTGCGCCGATTCCAAGGGCGAGCGAAAGAATGGCCACAGCGGTGAGCACTCGCGTATGCAAAAGAGAGCGCGCTCCGTAGGTGACATCCTGCAGGAAGTTGCTCAGTATCTCGGATGTCCAGGCCATGCGGCTCTTCTCCTTGAGGCGCGTTGTGTTTCCAAATCGGAGGCGAGCAACGCGCCGTGCTTCCGAGGGAGTGAGACCACGTTCAGCCAGTTGCTGCTCGCGGAGATCGAGGTGAAGCTGGATCTCATCTGCGAGGTCGTTCTCGAATTGATCGCGACGCCTCAAGGTGAAATAGCGTCGAAGCATCTCGCGGATAAACTCCATCGGCATCCTCACGCAGTTTGAACGACACGGGTGATGGCGCCTATAACGCGTTCGAACTGACTGATCTCAGCCTGAAGTTGTTTGCGACCCAACTGCGTTAGGGTGTAGTAGCGAGCGCGGCGATTGCCGGCGGTGACTCCCCACTCGGCATTGACCCAGCCTTTGAGAAGCATGCGTTGCAAGGCCGGGTAGAGTGAGCCCTCTTCAACCTGCAAGACATCGTCGGATGCCTGCTGAATTCCTTCAGCGATTTCATAGCCGTGCAGTCGGCCACGAACTGAAAGAGTCTTCAGAACCAATAGATATAGAGTGCCAGGTGGAATTTCGTCGCGGTCGGCCCTTAGATCCTTGCCAAGTCTGCTGAGCGCTGCCATTTGCTCTCCCAAGAACCTTGCCATAGGTAAACTATGCCAGTATGCGGAGCGGTTCAGCCGGTGTCAAGAAAATCGTGACGGACGATTGAGAAGGCCAACCCTACTCGATGCCACCTATCGGTACTTGCGGCCGCAGCCAGCGACTGATTAAACGTGTTGAGCAGATACTTTCAAATTGCTCGCGGCTCGTCAGCTTTGGCAGCGATACAGCTTGCATGGTGATTGAGTCCCTTCGAGTGCACTAGATCAATAAAGCGACGCCATGCGATTCTGGGTACGAGACGACGCTGTTCAGCTGGCATGATTCGGTCCATCATCTCTTTAGCACGTCTCTGAGTCTCGGCAGAAGCCTTCGACATATGACCAGAATCTACCGGCGGCTGCGGATCATACTCGATGAATAGCTGAATCACCTGCGCTAATTCGCGGCCTGCGATCTCGTTTACAAGTCAGAGCCCGAGATCTGTTCCGGCCGACACCCCTGTAACGATCTTCCCGCACCGAACAATACGCTCATCGGGCTGGGGTTTTGAACCCATGGTCTTAAGCACAGACTTTTGATCCAGTGCGTCGTAGCAGGCATGCCTTTCAAAATGCCTGCAGCAGCCAGGATGAGAGAACCAGTGCAAATAGATGTGGTCCAGACAGACGTCTCGTGAACATTGCGGAGCCACTCCAGCACTTCGTCATCAACCATTTGTCCCGGCGTGGTTGTGCCCCCCGGTACGATCACCAGATCAGGGGAGGTGGTCTCCGCCATGGTGTGCGTTGCGCCAAGCAGCAAAATGCCGCCCTCTGTTGTGATCGGGCCGGTCTCTTTTGCGACGAATCGGACCTCCGTAGCTGGCATGTGTGAAAGCACCTCGAAGGGGCCTGCCGCATCAAGGACCGTCCGGGTAGAGAAAGATCGCTATTTGAAATGGGCTTTGGACCTCCATGACCTGCCCTCAGTTCATAGCAATGATCCTTTTATGGGAGCAGGACGGGCAGGCCGTTGGTGAACTTGGGCAAAAGCTTTCTCTGCAATCTAATACCTTGACGCCCATGCTGAAACGGCTTGAGCTGTTGGGCTATGTCAGACGTACACGGGATTCCGCAGACGAGCGCCAGGTTCGCATCCATCTAACAGAAAGCGGCCGGAAGCTTCATTTGAAAGCCTCGAAGATCGTTCGCGAGGTCCGTAAGGCAACAGGCTTGTCAGATAAGAAATTCAAGGATTTAAGAGCTGAAGTTGACTCCCTCCGCGATGCACTTGATAGTCACCAGCATCGCGTAGGCTGAGTCCTAGGCCCCTGATCGCTGCATATCGGCCGGCATTTCGAGTGTTGGTCGCCGGGTCCGGAGCTACAGCCTGGAATCGCCTGGGCCCGTCTATCTGCCGGACGCGGCTCTTGTTTCGCGCCACTGCTCGATCCATTGATATAGCGATGGAAGGACCAGAAGCGTCAGGAGAGTCGACGTGACCAGCCCTCCAATCACGACGGTGGCCAAGGGCCTCTGCACTTCCGCACCGGCGCCGTGGGAAACAGCCATGGGTATGAATCCGAGGCTTGCAACCAGGGCTGTCGTGAGTACAGGGCGCAGTCGCGTTTCAGCTCCGGATCTGACAGCACTTGCGATCGGTATTCCGGAATGCCTCAGTTCACGGACGTGAGTGAGCAGCACGATTCCATTCAGGACGGCGATACCGAAGAGAGCAATGAAACCTACTCCAGCCGAAATGCTGAATGGCATTCCTCGAAGCAGGAGCGCGACGATCCCACCCGTAGCGGCCAGCGGAATATTCAGGAAGATCAGCGTTGCAGGCATGGCGTCATGAAAATTGAAATAGAGCAGAACAAAAATCAACGTGAGCGCGACTGGAACGACGATCAGAAGACGCTCGCTGGCACTCTGAAGCTGCTCAAATTGCCCTCCCCAGGTCAGCTGATATTCGCTCGGAATGGTGATTTTGGAAGACACGGCTTTCTGGGCCTCCGAAACGAAGCCTGCCAGATCCCTCCCGCGAACGTTGGCTTCGATATTGATCCGTCGCCGCCCGTTTTCGCGGCTGATCTGTGCGGGGCCTTCCTGGTCCTCGATATCCGCAATCTGAGCGAGGGGGATGAAGTGGCCCTCCCGGTCGCCTACACGCAGATTGCCAATGGCTACCGCGGAGTTGCGTTCATCGGGAGGAAAGCGAACCTGCAGGGTGAAGCGCCGATTTCCTTCTACAATTTCCCCGACAGGCCGGCCACCGATCGCCTCAACTGTGTCGAGTACATCCGATTCATCGAGACTGTGGCGCGCGAGCGCCTCGCGGCGCAGGTGTATGCGCAGGTACGGTAGCCCACTGACTCGCTCGGCGCGAACGTCTTCGGCACCGGGGATCCTGCTTACCACTTCCGCGATCTGGTCGGCCTTTTGTTTCAGGACTTCGAGATCGTCTCCGAATAGCTTGATGGCAACGTCACTCCGTGCGCCGCCCTCCATCAACTCTTGCACGCGCATCTGGATTGGCTGCGAAAAGCTGTAGAGGGCACCCGGAGCCTCTTCTTGGAGGCGCTTTTGCATTGCAGCAATCAAGTCATTTTTACTCCGCTTTCCAGGCCATTGATTTATCGGCTTCAGCAACACGTAGACATCACTCTGATCGATCGCCATCGGATCCGTTGCGACTTCAGGGCTGCCGGTGCGGCTATAGACCGTCTGCACCTCCGGGAATTCGCGAAGAACGCTTTCGATGATTTCGTTTCCATGCAGCGATTCTGTTATCGAGATGCCGGGTACGCGATACATCATGACGAGAATAGAGCCTTCGTCGAGCGAGGGGAGGAACACCGCACCGAGAAATGGAATGGCGATCAGCGAGACTGCAAAGACGCTCAGCGCTATACCGGCGGTTCTCTTCGGGAAGCGAAGTGCTCGGTCCAGCATCGGCCTATACCATTCCGAGATCTTTCGCATGAGAAACGTGTGCTTCTCCGCAAACTTGTTTCGAAGGACATACCAACTGAGCACCGGCATGAGAAGAAGCGCGGTCAGGAGCGAAGCGGCCAGCGCAAATAAAACTGTCGCCGCCATCGGCTTGAACATCTTGCCTTCCACACCGCCCAACATCAGAATCGGGATGTAGACCAGAACAATAATGGCTACGCCGAAGAAGATTGGCTTTGCCACTTCACGCGAGGCGGAACGAATGACTTCGCCGGGCGCGTCCTCTGGTTTCTTCTCATGGAGGCGGCGCAGGATGTTCTCGATGATGACGACCGACCCATCGACAATCAGCCCGAAATCGATTGCGCCAAGACTCATCAGATTCCCTGAGATTTTTGCCTGGACCATTCCGATGAACGCAAAGAGCATGGAAAGAGGTATGGCAAGGGACACCACGACACCAGCACGGAAGCTACCGAGCAGCAGCAGAAGAATGGCAATGACCAGGAACCCGCCTTCCAGCAGATTCTTCGTCACCGTATGGATGGTTCGATTGACGAGATCCGTGCGGTCATAAAGTGACTCGATTCGAACGCCTGTCGGAAGCGTCTTTTGAAGTTGCGCCAGACTCGCCTTCACGCGATCGGCAACAACCAGGGAGTTTTCGCCGACCAGCATCATGGCTACTCCCAAGACGATCTCGCCTTTCCCGTCCTGCGTCGCAATTCCGCGCCTAACCATCGGCGCGAAATGAATAACGCCGATGTTGCGAATCAGGATCGGCGTTCCCGTCGGAGAGTTGCCGACAACAATGTTCTCGATATCAGAGAGGCTCGAGATCAACCCTTCTCCGCGTATCAACGATTGCTGTTCGGAGCGCTCCAGGTATGCGCCGCCCGCGTTCGCGTTGTTCTTCTCAAGTGCTTCGATTACACGATGAAGCGGTATGTGATACGCCGTTAGCTTCTCGCTGTCGACCTCGACCTCATAGGTCTTAAGCTCACCACCCTGCGTATTAACCTCGACGACACCCGGTACGCCGCGCAATGTCGGGGCGATGTCCCAATCGAGGATGGTGCGCAATTCCATTGGTGTACGGCCTTCGCCGGTCACCTTGAATTGATAGATCTCTCCCAGACCGGTCGTGATCGGTCCCATCTCCGGAACACCAATGTTTGCAGGGATGGCTTGCTTCGCTTCCGGAAGGCGTTCGTTTACTAATGAGCGGCAGAAAAAGGGATCGAGCCCGTCCTTGAAATAGATGGCCACGTATGAGAGACCATATTTCGAGGTTGACTGAATACTCTCGATGCCCGGCAGCCCCCGCATAGCGTTCTCAACGGGAAAAGAGATCAACTGCTCGACCTCGAGTGGTGACAGGCTCGGCGCGCGAGTGAGAACAAGCACCTGGTTTGGCGTTACATCTGGTTCGGCATCGATCGGGAGCTTGCGAAGTGAGGCAAATCCGAACGCTGCCACAAGTGCGAATCCCAGCAGCACAAGAATCCGATAACGGAGGGCAAGATCAACGAGCCGGTTCATTGCTACTCCTCTCCAAGTTCGCCGCTGGCGAGGATCGATTTCAAATGAAAGGCTCCCTGCGTCACGACGGGTTCTCCTGCCTTCAGGCCACTCGTTACTTCCACCTGCTCGTTGACTGTCACTCCCTTTCTGATCTCGCGCTTCTCGAATCTGGTCCCAGAGATCCGGACGAATACGACATCTTTGCCGTCTACCTGCTGGATGGCGCTGGAAGGAACAGACAACGCCCGTTTGGCCAGGGTTGTTGGGAGCTCAACGTTGGCGAACATATCCGTTTTGAGTTGCAACACCGGATTCGCCAGTTCACAGCGGACGCTAACCGTGCGCGTCTGTGGATCAAGCACGTCACCGATGTAGGTGACTTTTCCTTCAAAGCGGTGATCGGGGTAAGTATCGACGGCAATATACGCCGTGTGACCGACGCTGAGTCGGCCCAGATCTTTTTCGTAGACCTCAGCCTGAACCCAGACGCGGCTTAGATCGGCGACGATGAAAACATCTTTGCCGGCTTCAACGATGTCCCCTGGTGAAGCCTGAGCTCTCGTCACAACACCCGTGAAGGGCGCGCGCAACGATGTCAGGAAAGTCGAGCGGGGGCTATTGTCAGAAATCCCAAAGCGACGGAGCCGCTGAAGGATGCCATCGATGACGGCTTGTTGCGATCGAATGCTCGCATCGATACCATCTTTTTCTGCCTTGCTCGCTTCGTAGTCCTTCTCGGAGCCTGCGCCGATGTCAGCGAGTCTACGGCCGCGTTCCATCTGACGCGATGCGGGAATCAGCTGGGCCTTGACGCGTTCGAGGTCCGCCCTGGCAGCCTGTTCCTGTGCAAGCAATTCTCCCGCTTCGATGTTGTCGAAGATTGCAAGCGTATCGCCAACTCGGACGCGGTCCCCAACCTTCCGTCGCACTTCCATGATTCGGCCGCGGGCAAGTGGGGCAACATGCCCAACTTTGCTGTCAATCGGCTGGACGGTTCCGGTTGTTCGCAGATACTCGTTCAACTGAGCGATTTGGGCTGGCGCGACCACCATACCGACATGTTGCTGAGCTGATGTGCTCATTTCGAGGAGGCCACCAACGCCTGCGGTCTTTCCATTGTTTTCAGCCGCATACTTTTTGTCCTTGCATCCCGCAAAGACTGCGACCACGCAAAGTGTGAGAATCAGGATCCGGTTCATGGCAGCCTTCCTCCAGAGGCGCGCTCAAGGTCCGCCCAGGTGCGTGCGGCATCTGTCTGCGCGTCGATGAATTGCATTTGAGTGTCCACCAGCCGGCGCTGCTCGTTGATCACGTCGAGAAGCCGCAGCTGCCCCAGCGTGTACGCCTCTCGGATCACGGCTAGATTGGCGCTGGAAGGATCGACGACCCCTGCTTGGAGGAGCTGCAAGGAGTCAATCGCCGATCGCCTACGCTGATAGGCGGCTTCCACTTCGAGCGGGACAGTTCGCTCGAGGTTTTCGCGCAGCAGGCGGGCTCCGGCAGCTCGTGCACCGGCGGCCTGTATTTTCCCGGCGGCGCTGCGGGGTGTGCGCAAGGGAATAGAAAGGCCGAAGTTAAGTACATTGACCTGATCACGGATCGGGGCAAGAGAACCAGCACGATTGACGGCTGACAAACCTTCGAATTCCGAGCTTTGCCGGCTGTACGCAGCCGATACAGTGACATCCGGCTTCGACTCTGCCTTCGCAAGCGCAACCCCAGCAGCCTGTTGTTCCTCCTCCATGCGCGCTGTTGTGAGGTCTCCACGGTTTTTCAGAGCCTGCTGCTTGAGTTCATCGAGTGACTGGGCAGGAGGAAATGTGAAATCGCTCTCTGGAATTCTGCTCTCGGGGTCAAGACCGGCAAGCCGTCGCAGCTCATTTTCGGCCGACCCGAGTCTGCCTTGAGCGCTGAGACGGGCCACTTCGGTTCGGCTGATTTCGACTTTCAATAATTTCGCTTCAAGAGGAGCAACGTCGCCTTCGCTGACGCGAGCTTCGGTGAGCCGCAGTGTCTCCTGATTGAGTCCGACCAGGTCACCCAACAGCTTCAGCTTGCGTCGCTCTGCCAGAACTTCGGCATATGCTGTTCTGATCTCAAAAGCCAGCTGGGCAGCGCGCTGCTCGGTATCTGCTTTCGCCACATCCACTGCAAGATCAGCAACGTGGCCGCGTTTGCCTCGCTTTCCGAAAATCTCGATGATTTGTGAGAGGCCGGCGCCATATTGATTTTCACCCACCGTCCCTAGAGGGTCGCCGGTGGCGCCGTTCAGATCCAGTACTGGTGCCGTCAACACGCGCGCCTGACGCGCAAGACCTGCCGCTTCCGCGATGTGCTGGCGAGCTGCCGCCAACTCCTTGTTGTTAGATAGTCCTGCGCGCACTAGATCGTCCACGCCCGAAGGCACGAATGATTGCTGCTGCGGCCTGGCAATTATTGCCAGGTACAGCAGAGTGCACGCGATGAGAGCTATTCTCCCGCGCATACAAATCTCCAGATTCTGATTTAGGGTGCGATTGCCAGTGCGTTACTAAGCGAGCTGAGGGGGATGCTCGATCCTGGCTGGGGCGGGAACGGGGGAATGAACAATATATGACGGGGGTGCCGGAACGACAGTTTCCCGAGAATCTACAACGAACGCCTGTGCTATTGTGATGTGCGAGCAGCAGCACATGCAGGAATCTGTCGATGGGCGATCATGATTCTTGTCCTGATCCTGTGATTGAGAAGAGAGGTAACAGTCATCAGAGTGAAGCAGATCGCAGACAACGATCTGGCCCACAACGAATGTGAGCATGCATATCGCCGTAATACAGATCGCCTTGGGAAAGAAGCTCACTGAAACCATGGTGCCACAAACTGCGGCGGAAACAAAAACGCGCGTCTGAAGGCCCGCTATTCGTTAAGGGCATGACTTTAAATCTGAATTGGCCGCGAAATGGCTTGCAAGCGCGGCATTTTTGGCATCCGTGGTAACCTGAGTTCAGTAGATTCAGGCAATGATCGCGTCTGAATTTTTGATCCGCACCAGGCGCCACATGCGTATGCTTGAATCATCGACCAAGTGAGCCCCGAACCTCCCAAAGCTGACAATCTTGACCAGGCGGCGATTCTGCTGAAAGCTGGTCTGCGGCCTTTTGAGCCGCGTCGCGGCTTGCGCAATCCGCATTTGCAGACCATTATCGGCAACTACCTCAGGCGGCCTCCGTTTCGAGAAGAGACCGTGGCTGAAGCCGTCGAGGTGGATCCGGCGGATGGCAGCCGCGTGATGTGTCACTGCAACTGGCAGTCTGAGTCGGAAAGAGCCCGGCGGCTGACCGTGATTCTTGTTCATGGTTTGGAGGGTTCGTCTGAATCGCGCTATATTCGCGGCATCGCCTCACGCGCGTGGGATGCGGGCTGCAATGTTGTGCGCATGAACATGCGCAACTGCGGAGGAACCGATCATCTGACGCCGACGCTTTATCATTCAGGCCTCTCGAGCGATGTTGGTGCGGTTATTCGCCACTATGCCGCGAAGTTCAAGCTTGAGCGCGTAGCGCTCGTTGGATATTCGATGGGCGGGAACCTCGTGCTGAAACTGGCTGGCGAGTGGGGAAACGCTCCTCCGCTCTGCGCGGTAGCCACTGTTTGCCCGGCGATCGATTTAGCGGCTGGATCTGACGCGCTGCATGAGCCAGGAAACCGTGTTTATGAGTGGCATTTTCTCCGCCGGCTCATGCGACGCTACCGGCGTAAATCTGCTCTCTATCCGCAGATATATGGAAGCGATGAGGTAGGCCCCATCCGCTCGCTACGCCAGTTTGATGATGAGATTGTGGCGCGTCATTGCGGATTTCGGGACGCGGACGATTACTACTATCGTGCGGCGAGCGCGCGCGTCGTCGACAAGATAACCGTTCCCACACTCATTCTGCGCGCCGTCGATGACCCGTTTGTGAGGATGACTGCGGAGACTCGCGCAAAGCTTTTGTCGAATCCGCGTGTGTTGCTGGTTGAAACTGAGCACGGCGGTCATTGCGCCTATCTTTCGCGGGATCGCGGCGAAGATATTCATTGGGCCGAGGCCAGCATTGTTCGTTACCTCATGCGCTTCGCGCTGTCCGCAGAACCAGTCGGCAATTCATATGGAAGCTGATTGGGAATTTGAAATCGGCGCCGGCGCGCCGGTGATCGAGGCGTACTGGAATGGCTTCGTCGACCTGCGCTCAGAGCCGAAGAGAATCTCCGCTCTCAGTGAGTGCCTCGGGCTACCGGGCTTGGCAGAGTCACTGCTTCAATTGAATGGGGCAGCTTCGCCGGTGTGGACGAGTAAGTCGGACGTTTTCACGCCCGAGCACATCGATCCGGATGAGATGGATGCATCGATCGAGGAGTCGGCCTACGCGATTGCCTGCTACATTGATGTGCTTCTGCGCAGCGATCAGATTTGGAATCACGCCATCAGGGCGGAGCGTGATTGCAAAAGATTGTGCGCACGATTGCGAGAGGTTGTGCTCCGCCGTTGTAGGATTGACGTCGTCATTCGGAAAGCTGTGATGGCGGATCTCAACAGTCTGGGTGCTACGATTTACTTTACAGCTTGTGGCCCAACCATCGCGGAATCAAAGACCCGGCTAGGTGAGTGCCTGAGAGCGTTCACCAGCGCAGTTGCTCTCCTTCGATGATTGCGGCACATAGAAGGACCCCGCTCGCCATTTGTGACCAGACGTTTCAACGCTACAATGAGTGAAGCGGGCGAGTAGCTCAATCGGATAGAGCACCGGCCTTCTAAGCCGGGGGTTGTGGGTTCGATTCCCGCCTCGCCCACCATATTTGAAATCAATAACTTACGTTCATTCCCATCCCGCCCAGAATAGTACAAGCCGGGGGTTTTCAGGTCAAGCATTTATCACACTTAGACTGTCGGATGATGCACCCCTCAATCGAGGGGTTTATAGCCTGGTGCATTGGGTTTGCCACAAGCCGATGCAGCTTACAATTAGGAATTCGCAAATTCAAAAGCGTGAGCCCTGTGTGTGCCGTTAACGCCCGAAGAAAAAGCTCGTCTCGACATTGACGCGAATCTGACTGCTGCTGGTTGGGTGGTGCAGAGCCGGGAGGACCTCGAGCTGACCGCTGCTCGCGGCGTGGCTGTTCGTGAGTTCCCTATGAAGTCAGGATTCGGGTTCGCGGATTACCTGCTGTACGTGGATCGCAAAGCAATTGGGGCTGTAGAGGCAAAAGCGGAAGGAACTCTCACAGGAGTTGAAGCTCAATCTGCGAAATATAGCGCTGGAGTTCCTGAGAATCTCCCTGCATTTACTCGGCCGTTGCCTTTTCTGTTTGAATCCAATGGAACGGTGACGTACTTCACAAACGGCCTCGATCCGTTACCGCGAAGCCGACAGATTTTCAACTTTCCTCATCCTGAAACGCTTGTAGACTTCGCATCTCAGCCTCGCCAGCTTCGAGCAAGGTTGCGCACACTGCCCGAGTTGAGTGAACAAGGCCTCTGGGGAGTGCAAATGCGAGCTATACGGGCGCTGGAGAAATCCTTCGCCAAGGCTGACCCTCGAGCTCTCATTCAAATGGCGACCGGCTCCGGAAAGACATTTACCGCTGTCAACATCGCCTATCGCCTTCTCAAGTTCGGCGGGGCCAAGCGCATTCTCTTCCTCGTGGATCGCGGCAACCTGGGCAAGCAGGCCGAGGACGAGTTCGCCAACTTCGAGCCTCCAGATGATCCCCGCAAATTTCCTCAGCTTTACACGGTCCAACGGCTGAAGACGAACTCTATCAACCCGGCCTCGCAAGTCGTGATTACCACCATTCAGCGGCTCTACTCCATGCTCAAGGGAGAGGCGGAGTTTGACCCCGGCAACGAAGAGGGTTCAAGCTTCGATACCGCAAAGCCCTGGCGGGGTGAGCCGCCCGATGTGGTCTATAACGCAGGCATCCCGCCCGAGTTCTTGGACTTCATCATTGTGGATGAGTGCCACCGCTCCATCTATGAACTCTGGAGCCAAGTGCTGCTCTATTTCGATTCGTTCCTGATCGGGCTTACGGCCACTCCCGCTGGTAAAACCATCGGCTTCTTCAAGCAAAACCTCGTCATGCAGTACGGCCATACAGAAGCCGTTGCAGACGGCGTGAACGTAGACTTTGACGTGTACCGCATCCGCACCCGCATCACAGAGCAGGGCGATACCATCGAGGTCGGTGATTCCGGCGTCTATGTGGATCGACGTCACAAACTCACCCGCGCCGAACGGCTGGAACTGCTCAGTCGGGACCTTACCTATTCCGCCAATCAGCTTGACCGTGACGTGGTGAATGAAAGCCAGATTCGCACTGTCCTGCAAGTGTTCCGCGATAAGGTCATTCCCGAGGCATTCCCCGGACGCACTGAGGTTCCCAAGACACTGATTTTTGCGAAGGACGATTCCCACGCCGATGATATTGTGCGAATCGCTCGTGAGGTATTCGGTGAAGGCAACGACTTCTGCCAGAAGATCACCTATCGCACGGGATTCACCCGCCTCACACGCACCGTCCAGAATGACGACGGCACGCAGTCCGAAGTCACGGATTGGGTTCGGACATCAACACTTTCGCCCGATGAGCTTCTATCCAATTTCCGTAACAGCTTCAATCCACGGATCGCCGTCACGGTAGACATGATTTCAACCGGGACCGATGTGAAGGCGATTGAGTGTGTTTTCTTCATGCGCAATGTGAAATCGGCGGGATACTTCGAGCAGATGAAGGGCCGGGGCGTTCGCATCATCTCCCGCGATAAGCTCAGGGTAGTTACGCCCAGCGCAGACGGCAAGGGGCGGTTCGTCATTGTCGATGCCGTAGGTGTTTGCGAACAGGACAAGACTGAATCCTGCACGCTCAATCGCAAACCCTCTGCCACGCTGGATCAGTTGCTTGAATACGTTGCCCAGGGCGGCACGGATGAAGATGCTCTGGAAACATTGGCGGGACGGCTTGCACGTCTCCAGCGCGACTTCACGCCCGGACAACTTTCCGAGCTTCGCCAACTGGCAAACGGCAAGTCGATTGCGGAGATTTCCCACGACCTTTTGAACGCCTGCGATGCGGATGCACAACTGAACTTCGCTCGCACCCTTGCTGGTCCTGGAGTGCAACCGACAGAGGAGCACATGCTAGCCGCTGCGCAGCGACTTGCGCATGATGCCGTAACGCCTTTGATGAAGCCTGCCCTTCGCCGCCGCATTCTGGAGATTCGCACGCAGAATGAGCAGGTGATGGACCGGCACAACCTGGATGAAGTTCTCTATTCGGGCTTCGATGCCGCTGCTGTCGAGAAGGCGCAAAGCAAGGTGCAGGACTTCCGCCGCTGGATTGACCTGCATCGGGACGAGTTGACCGCTCTGCAAGTGCTCTATTCCGGAGTTCGCCCGCTGCGCGTTTCATTACGCGACCTTCGCCAATTGCGTGATGCTCTCGCTCTGCCGCCGCTCGCGGCAACGCCTACGCAACTTTGGTCCGCATTCCAAGCCGTGGAAGGGGATGCAGTCAAAGGAAAGGGCGGGAGTCAACTTGCCGACCTGGTGAACCTCGTGCGCCATGCGCTCATTCCCGGCTTCACTCTTGTTCCCTACAAGGACGAGTTGCGCGAACGCTATCAGGCATGGCTTGCAGATCGGAATGGACAGCAGCCGTTTACACCCGAACAGCGCGAATGGCTTGAACGCATCGCCGAGCATATCGCAACGAGCCTCAGCATCGAGCCTGCAGATTTCGAGGATGGATGGTTCGGCCAGAATGGGAGCCTGGGCAGAGCACACGCGCTGTTCGGAGCGCAGTTGCCGGGATTGCTCGCTGAGATGAATGAAAGGCTGGTAGCGTGAGTTGTTCGGAAATGACCCTGCCGAAAGGTTGGGCTGAGGCGATGCTTGGGGAACTCGTTGAACCCCGCTCAGGGAAGGCTCACCCCTCGTCAAGACCGGACGCGCGATTCATCGGGATGGAGCATATTGAGGCGCACACGATGCGCTTGCTCGGAACCGTCCCTGCCACGGAAATGAAGAGTGCGGCGAACGTCTTCGAGGCATTTGATGTGCTTTACGGGCGTTTGCGTTCCTATTTAAACAAGGTTTATCAGCCGGATTTCGGCGGGCTATGCTCCGGTGAATTCATTGCGCTGCAAGAATCGGAAGCACTTCTCGGAGCATTCCTCAAGTATCGCCTGAATGCCGCCGACTTCGTTTCCTTCGCATCGCACATCAACACAGGCGATAGGCCGCGAGTTGATTGGGACCAAATCAAAGTTTTTCGGCTTCTCTTGCCACCCCGTAGTGAGCAGGAGCGAATCGTAGATGCTTTGGACGAACTTCTGTCGGACCTCGATTCGGGGGTGGAGGCGCTGATGAGCGCAAAGGCAAAGCTGGAACGCTATCGCGCATCCGTGCTCAAAGCAGCGGTGGAAGGGGAACTGACAGCCGAGTGGCGCAATACGCATCCGAATACCGAGCCTGCATCGGTGCTCTTGCAGGGTATCCTGAAGGAACGCCGTCACAAGTGGGAGCAGGAACAACTGCGCAAATTCGCGGAGCAGGGCAAGAAACCTCCCGCCAACTGGAAGGCGAAATACAAAGAGCCGGTAGCTCCCGACACGGCCAATCTCCCCTCACTGCCTGATGGCTGGTGCTGGTCATTTCTCGGTGAATGTTTCGAGGTCCATGTAGGAGCCACGCCGAGCCGTCAAGAGCCTCGTTATTGGGGCGGCGGAATACCGTGGGTCGCATCCGGCGAAGTACAGTTTTGCACGATCTCATCTACACGAGAAACCATCACGGAACTTGGATTGAATAACACAAGTACACAGATCAATCCGGCAGGTTCGGTGCTCCTAAACATGATCGGGGAGGGTAAGACTCGTGGGAAAGCCGGAATCCTCGATATTGATGCGTCAAACAACCAGAATTGTGCGGCGATCTGGGTTCCCGAGACTCCGATTCCAACGAAGTTTCTCTATTATTGGCTTCTGTTCCGGTACGAAGAAACCCGGCAACTCGGTTCCGGCAATAACCAACCTGCAATGAATTCCGAGATCGTGAAGGGCATTCCCGTTCCGCTCGCACCCTTGGAAGAATTAGAAGCGGTTGTGGAACTTCTTGAGGGTCAATTGTCCGTTCTGGAATATCTGTTCGCGGAAATCGAGAGACTTGAAGACTCGCAAGAGGCCCTGCGTCAATCCGTGTTGCGACATGCCTTTTCAGGTAGTCTCGTTGCGCAGAACCCGCTTGACGAACCGGCAACCGAACTCCTGAAGCGGATTGCCGCCGAACGCGCCGAGAGAGCAAATAAACCCAAGAAGACGCATACGCGCAAACCCGCGAAGCGGAGAAAGCAGTTGCAGTTGGCATGATCGAAAGAGCACAAATCGGCAAGCGGGCTTGGAGCTACGCAAGCGTATTACAAGATGCGGGCGTTAGTTCTTTTCAGTATGTGGAGCAGTTGACGCTTCTGTTATTCCTGAAGATGGCGGACCAGCAGACAGAACCGCCCTATAACCTTGCGCCTATCGTCCCGCCTGAGCTTGGATGGAAGGCGCTACGTACATTGACAGGATCGGCACTCGAAGACAAGTACCGCGAAATTCTTGAGAAGCTGGCGCTGAAGCCGGGAATGCTGGGCCTCATCTACAAAGGCTCCCGCTGCGACATTCATAATCCGTCCCTGCTCAACCAACTCATCGTAAACCTGATTGACCAAGTTGATTGGCTCAGTCTTCCGGTTGACGTAAAGGGGACTATCTACGAAGAGTTGATGCAACGCTCTGCCGCCGAATCCGCCCGGGGAGCAGGACAGCACTTCACGCCTCGCCCGGTGATTCAGACCATGTGCGAAGTCATGCAGCCGAAGCCTGCCGACCGCATCTGTGATCCTGCTGCCGGGACCGGCGGCTTTCTCTGCGCAGCCTATCAGTACGTGCTTGACCACTACGAGCGGGAGATGGACCGGGATGAGAAGCGAACGGTACGGGAAGAGCTTGTAGCAGGCATGGAGATTGACCCCAAGGTGGCCCGCATGTGCGCCATGAATCTGCTCCTCCATAACATCGGCGGAGACAAAGTGGTTCTGGAATCAGGGAGAGACAGCCTTGCTGCTACATGGCCCAAGGAATACAGCATGGTTCTGGCGAATCCTCCCTTTGGTCAGAAGCGGACGCTGAAATTTTCCAATGAAGACGATGAGGAGGAGAAAGACGATCAGGTTGTCGTCCGCGAAGACTTCTGGACCTCCACCAGCAACAAGCAACTTAACTTTGTGCAACACATCTACACGCTGCTGAAGATTGATGGTAGGGCCGCAGTTGTTGTTCCCGATAATGTGCTGTTTGAGGGCGGAGCAGGTGAGAAGGTTCGCCGCAACCTGCTCCAGAAGTGCCGCGTTCATACGCTGCTCAGGCTTCCTACGGGCATCTGGTATTCGCCGGGTGTGAAGGCAAACGTGATCTTCTTTGAGAAGAAGGAAGGCCGCTCTGAAGCATGGACCGATACGCTCTGGGTTTACGACCTGCGCACGAACATGCACTTCACCCTGAAGCAATCGCCCATCAAGCGCAGCGACTTTGACGAGTTTGTGGAGTGCTACAAGCCCGAAGCGATGCACAAGCGCAAGCCCACCTGGAGCGAAGACAATCCCGAAGGCCGCTGGCGCAATTACAGCTACGAAGAGCTTCTGAAGCGCGACAAACTCAGCCTTGACCTGTTCTGGATCAGGGACAAGAGCCTAACGGACACCAATTCTCTTCCCAAGCCAGACGTGCTGGCGCAGGAAATCATCGACGACTTGGAATCAGCAGTGCTGCAGTTCGGCAAAATTGCAGCAAGGCTCACACCTAAAGCAGGGGGTTAACGGCGCGGAATTGGTCCGAGGGGTTTTGAGCCTGGTGAGTTGGCTCGGGGCTGTTGTTACTCGACTGAATGATTCGTAATGTCTGAGAGCGATGCGCAATCTTCGAAAATCACGCACCAGTCTGATAAAGAAGGGACATCGAACGAACGGTAGAGGGACTATGGCTCCCGCCGAAAATGGAAAGGATCACGCAGTTTTTTGTTCGGCACAAAACGACTGATTCGGTCCGAAGCAAGGTTAAAACAAAAAAGTGGATAACCGAGAAGTGGCTCGTACCTATCTTGTGCGCCATCCCAGGTTGCCTCACACCGAATTTCGCCAACAATGTAGATGATATTAATGAGCAGAACATGCCTTTGATGAACCTCGACATTCGAGCACACTTCGGTGGGGGCCGAGTGATGACAAAGCCTAGTTTGGAAGGTATGATGCTGGATTAATCTATTCAATGGCATCTACTACAGCTTTGAAAGAGCACCTCGCCATGGCAACTCAAGCGGCAGAGCCGTCAGTACTTAAAAGAGAAGCCTCAGATTTTTGGGAGTTTATCGTCGTTCTGTTCTTCGACACTCTCAAGAATCTCGCGATCCTCGGTGCCCTTTCGCTTCTCTTCATTGCGGTCAAACAGCTGAGAGCTATCGGGATGCAGGACAAGTATCTCGATCCAATCGAGGCGCTGCACTTTTACCTGACGATTTCGGCTTTGGCTTGGATTGCACTGGTCTTCTTTGCGAAGATGGTAGCGAGGTCTATCAAGAAATGAGTTCCCAAAGAGAAATCTCAAAATCGCGGAACTCCTTGACGGGAAGCTGGACAGAGACTTGGGCGTTGGGAGTTTGGTTTGTGCTCCCATTCGGGGTTGCTGGTACGTTAGTCCAATCTGCTCTCGGCCTTGCAATTCCCCAAGCCCTGTTGGTTGGTTTTTTTATTGGGACTTTGAGTCTGGGAATTCGTTCAGCTTACGAACATCCGGGACTCGTAAGTGCTCTAAGAAAGCCCAGGGTTCAAGATGACTTTAGAGGTGTTGAAACCGCCGCAGCTTTGGAGGGGTTGCAAGACCTGCTTCTGCGCCGCATGGAGAGCGTGGAAACTAATCTCGCAAAGCAGGTTTCAGGCCTCGGATCACGAGTAGATTCGGTGCTCAATTTGAGCACCAAGAATGAAGCCATTCAGGACCAAATCCGGCAACAACGCGAAGCAATCGAAGCATTACACTCCAAGACAGACGAGTTGATTGCAATTCAGAAGAGTTTTGAGAATGAGCTGAATCGTATTCTGGCATTGGTAACCCAAGTCAATTCAACCGAAATTGTTCATCGAAGCCAGCCTACGAGACCCCTCGCATTAGATTTGAAGCGTCAGAACTTGGTTCACTTGCACGGGCTGGACACAAACGCATATCAACGGTTCGTCGAATGGGTGCACCAGGGAGACGCTCCGTCCAATCTGCCAGATGTGATATTTGATGTCCAAGAGTCTAACATTGTGTTTGAATGGAACCCAAGATCATCCTTAACTCCGTTTTATGGAACACAGGAGGGATCGGAGATCGTTCAGTGGCTTACTTGGAGCCTGCTCCAGCAACTCTTTCGATCTGAACGCTCAAAGTAAATGCACTTCCTCGCGATTTGAACGAAACACATTCATACGCCATCAAAAAAGTGCTTCAAGTTTACCTCGAGCGCTTCTGCGATTCTTTCTAGCACCCTGATACCAATTTCTTTGTTGCCCCTCTCCAGTGCGGAAAGATGATCCTGCCCGATGCCGGCGTGGTCAGCAAGCATCTGCTGCGTCCATTTTCGGTCCGTTCGCAATTCCCGAATGCGCTTTCCAACTCGCTGGCAGATGTCCTTGGGCACTATTCCAGCGTGGAACTACCGCATCAAAATCCTATATTCTATAGGCCATAATAGCGTCTGAGATGTTTTGACCGCACGGCTTGGGATAGGGTCCTTGCCGATGGAGCAGCATGAAAGCCAAACGGCCCGCAATCGTCAACGTGATATTGACTACGCTGGGTGTCTGCGTAGTCAGCATCCCATGTGTTCACTGGTATCGACAGTATGAGCGTGAGCTCACACACCAAAGGAACAACTTGGCTACCGAGACCGCTTACAAGGCTGATCTCGAAGCCGCTCTGGGCAGACTCAAATCGAAGTGGCTTGCTGAGGACAGGTGGGACGACGATTTCACTGGTCAGCTCACGATCCCGTACAGCGTGGCAATGGAGCGCGCATTAGTCGGAAAGTCCTCGCCACTCGTCTTTTTGGGAACGGTCGAAGATGTTCGGCAAGATACGCAGGACGATTCAATTGTTAGAGTGCGCGTGTATGCGCGAAAGAGCGTGATTCGACTGCACCTCTCATTGACGGCATCACAGAGCCAAGTAGATGAGATCTCGGCAAATCAGCAGTTCCATCAGCAATCGGTAGGAGAATTCAGCAAGGTTTGTATATTCGTCGCCACCCTGGATCGCATCGAACGCATCGCCGCTCGTAATGGGCAAAATGACGACGCTTCATACTTCGTCGGGCACGGGATTTTGAAAGATGACTATTCTAGCGAAGTCCCCGCTTATCAGCTCCCATCAGTTTGGGCGCAATAGATGATGGATGGCTCGGTGCGGCATTCCAGTAGAATGCTCACTCCTTCTCGCCGCTTGAGACGATTCGAAATCGTCTCAACACCGCCGGAATCGAGCCGCGACAGCCCCAGAAGTTCGGGACCATAGAGGCTCATAGTGAGTTCCGTCATCGAACGCAATAAAGACCTGTTGACGAGGATCATCGGCCGGATGCGGGGCGACACTATGCCGCTGATCGTCTTCCCTACTGCATGTTGAAATACGTGAGCCCGCTGATGGTTTCCCATCCTTCAACAACACCTCGAACCGAGCAGATGTTTCAGAGCAACTCAAGGTTCAGTGGCCAGTTGAGGCAACAAGGAGAATGTAGGAGGGGGCTTAGGCTTGCGTTTAAACAGCTCTATCGTTCTGTAGCGTCCAAAGGCTGTTGAATCAGGTATCGGAATTCATCCCTGAGGGAGATCTCGTTTGCAGAGTTCGAACCACTCTTCCTTTCTGTATGGTCACACAATTCGGTGGCTGCCAGTTCTCGCATCCATTGAAGTGCTGTTGGTTTCGAACATCCCAGCTGCTCTACGACATCGGTGGAGGTGAGCGTTCCACTGTTATAGATAAGGCGTCGAAGCAGTACCCGGCGTTTGTTGGGGATGGACGAGAACGCAATGTGCCGAACGATAGCCACATCGTCCGCAGTGAGAGAATGCCTTCTCGCAATTAAGGCGCTCCCGATAGCGATGCTGCGAAACATCTCCAGGGGGCGATACACACCTTCGGCGGGGCTTGCATAATAATTGAACTCCAGCAAATCATCTCCAAAAGCCCTCTTTTCAACGTTCACAGCCCTGCGTCCCAACGTCATTAACCGAGCATAGTCAAATAGGCCTTTGAAGATTGCGTCCGGTATGTGAACGTCCGCTGCATGTACGGTGCTCACACCATGTCGTTCGAAATGCTGGTTCACAAAACTGTTAACAACCGCATTGCACTCCTTCTCCATGGAATAGCTGCTCGAACTCTTCATCTTCTCTAAAATTTCGTCATAGCTTGGCTCTGGAAAATTGCACTCGTAAAAAAGAAATCGACAGCCAAAAAGTGCCATGATGTTGTGTACTCGGGTGGGCACCGGCGTCGTCGCACCGATCCAATTGAAACGACAGTTTTCCTTATAGCCTCGTTCGCCGTGCGTCCCGGTGGCAGTCGTATAGCCTTTTCCGTCCAGTACAGCGGTGACGATCCCGAAGATTTCCCTAAGTGCCTTATCGTCGTTACAAAACATCGATGCAAGCTCTTTGGTGAGCATTACCTTACCCGCGATCTTGGGAAGGAGATCGATTTCTTTGAGCTTGTCTTTCTTTACGTTCGAAGCATTCGAGACGAATGAAGCGGCTGTAAAGCGGTCCTCGCGCCTCAAGTACTGCTCGTTTTCTTTTGTGGGATGCAGCATCTCGACAAGCGCACTCTTTCCTGTTCCTGATGGTCCCTCAAGAATAAAGGCAAGGCAACATGGGATGTCAGCGTACGAAGCTGCAGCCACAACAGCCAGTTCGGCTCGCAGCGCTTCTGCGATCTGGGGAGAGTATCCCTCGCGCACTTTGGATAGGACATCATTGAGACTAAGGTCCAGGTCCTTAGCGAGTGGATTAGCCATTGAAGCCATTTGAATCTCCGTTCATTGTGAATTGATTTAGGGGGCTAGGGCTTGACAGTCGGCATTTATGGCACAGCAGGCCTACTTCACGGCGAATATCGGGCTCTAGACAAATGCGCCGATACAACGTGGACGGATTCGTAAGATAGCGGGTTCGAAGAGGAGAAGACGGGTCTATGAATCGGTGACGTAGATTACTGGATGATCCACAGACGGAACAGCGATCCCCAAGAAGCCGATACGCTTCATTTCTATAAGCAATCCTGCGATCTCTGTAGTGTTTGTAGAGAGCGATTCGATGCTCTGCTGATAAGGAATCAATTTTCATGGTAGAGTTCACCTTGTTTTGAGGTGCGGCCTGTACCGCAGTTGATAAGTCTCCGTTGCATCTACAGGCTATGCAGGGTGGCGGAAGGGGGGGTGACCACTTATAGACAACACTGGGCGCTTAGAACTGGCCAACCAAGCGGGTGGATCTGGCTGCGACCCAATCGCTCTAATGCGCATAAGAAGTGTAGTTAACAGCCTGTTTCTATTAAGGCCTTTAGCTTTCGCGGGAAGCAGCTCGACTAGAACTAGACAGCACACGGGATGCGCTTCTTTCCGATTCGATCAACCACCCGTTAAGCATTTCCAGCTTGTGCAGGTTGGAAAGGGAGTGGAGATATATGTAGGCTGTGGCGCTCTACACGCCCCGGAATCACTTTAAGGGTGTACCTAAAGCCGTAAGCCGGACGGGCATTAGGACGGATCAGTAATTCTTTCAGACTTCTACATATAAGACGGTTGAACTATAGATTTTACCCATATTTTTTGGAGAAAGTTGTGTGATACAGGTGCGTCTGAGTATACGCGTGATGGGTGGTACTCGGAGTGGAAGCAATGAGTTGACGCCAATGAGAAATTCAAATTTTGAAATCTCAGTCGGGCGATTTGGGGCCCCAAGAGAAAAATAAAGCTGAGGACGGAAGCCTTAACTCAAGCCGGACGGGCATGCGTGTTAGAGGACCGGAGAGTTGCAATCCAAGCCCAAACCCCCTCCGCTGACTTAGGCTGTCAGCCGCGCATACTGATAAAGCGTCTCTCGGCTGATCCCGAATTCCCGAGCAAGCGCAGCACGCTTCTCCCCGGCTTTCACGCGCTTTCTGAGCATTTGAGCTTGCTCAGGGGTCAATGAGCGCTTACGGCCCTTGTAGACGCCGTTCCGTTTCGCAACCGCGATACCTTCACGTTGTCTTTCCTTTATCAACGCCCGTTCGAACTCCGAGAAGGCCCCCATCACAGACAGGAGGAGCTTCGACATCGCGTTGTCCTCGCTGTTGAATGTCAGGTGCTCCTTCAGGAACTCTACGATTACTCCGCGCCCAGTTAGATCAGTGACGATCTTGCGGAGGTCGTCTAGGTTCCTGGCCAGCCGATCCATCGAGTGAACGACCAGAACATCCCCCTCGCGAAGGTAGTCCAACGCAGCCTTGAGCTGAGGCCGGTTCATGTCCTTGCCGCTTGCCTTATCGACGAACTTCTTGTCCACTTCGACCGCTTCGAGCTGGCGATGTTCATTCTGATCCAGACTCGAAACACGAACGTATCCGATACGCTTCCCACTCCGTCTTGCTGTCATCATCGAGCGACACACCCCTGAGTGTCAGGATGAACTCTATGACTTTCGAAGGAAAGTGTCCACTTAATTCAAAATCGACCCTATTCTGACGCGAATAGTGTCAGGGGCGAGTGTCCGGATGGAGTGTACGCAAATCTGACGATGCTTGACATTCGCTATTTATTCGCCTACCTTACTTCTGTTCGCCAATTTTGGTGCAATTAATCGGAAGTATGTTATTCGATTGATGCTTGCAAAATGGGCTCAATTCGATGCTCGAAGTGGAGGAGACCCACTTCGATTCGGTGTTCGATTGCGTTGAGCATCAGTGCACTTGCCGGGGAGTCCCGTCATCGTCTATCGGCCTCTACTTCGTTCGCCACGACCTTTCCGGCCAATCGAATTGGGGAGGGCTGATACGCCTGATCCTTGGGTACATCACTCAGTACTGTTTCAACGCTGAAAAGCGGAAAAACCTCAGCGAATACGAGCGAAACCAAAACTTCATTCAAGCTACGAAACTCTTCAGAGATGATCCGAAGACTGGACAACCAGGCGAGTTGCTTGCTTATCTCTTCATCGAAGCAGTGCTCAAGGCACCGCAGGTTCTCAAAAAGATGCCGTTGACGACGAATCCAAATGAAGAACGAAAAGGCAGCGACGGCGTGCACCTACGCATGGTAGAGGAAGACATCGCGGAATTGATTTTTGCTGAGGCTAAGCTTTATGGCAATTTTGCTTCGGCCTTGAATAGTGCTTTCAAAAGCATCACAGAGTTTTACACGTCTCCGACTCGAGCGCTTGAGAAGTCTTATTTTACAAGTATCTTCTCAGAGATTCCGGCCGCACATCAGGAGTTGGTAAAGTCCTTCTTCGAAGGCAAAAATCTCGACAAGAGTAGAGAGGCGTACGTTTGTCTTATAGGATTCGACTGGTTAGAGTACGAATGCCTCGCAGACGAGCGGAGGGAAATCTTCGTAAGCGAGTTCAAGTCACGATATGCAAAGTGGGCGCAGGAGACCATGCTCCTTCATCTTGAGAAGCGAGTCGAGGCCTTCCCACATAAGCACCTGAGGCTGGAGTTCTTTTTCCTGCCCTTCTTAAGTGTCGATCAGTTTCGAAAAGCCTTCCTGGAGTCGCTCTAAGCTATGGAGAAAGAACTTACAACTCGGTTCTCCTCTCTGTACGAGGCATTGCTGATTTCGGACGCTGAGCGCAACATCATCCGTCGCGAGCCTACTAGCAGTGTCTCTGATGAAGACATCGCCTACTTGTTGGGAACAGCTTCGAGGTTCTCCTTGATACGCGATTTAGAAAGCGCTGAGAGCGCTCGCTATGCTCACTATGCCTATGAGATTGCAGTCCGTGTTGCTGACAGTCCTTCGTATGTGAAGCAATATCTTCCCATGAGCGAACTTATACTAAGCCGCCTAGGTAACTTTCCCGCGAGAAGGCTTTTGAAAGAGAAGACCTTAGGCATAGAGTTCCCAGACGATCCGTTTTTAAAAATCGAGTCGTTAGTCCGTGAATCAGAAAATCGTTCGGGATCGGATTCAAGCGCGCCGATACTCACTGATTTTCAAGTTAGATTACTCTCTGCGCTTGCAGTGAAGCGATACGTGAGTGTTTCGGCGCCTACATCGGCTGGAAAGTCCTTTACGCTTGAAATTGATCTATTGCGACGATTTAGAGAGAACCCACAATTTGTTGCAATCTTTCTCGTGCCGACTCGTGCACTTATCCGCCAGGTGTCTCTTGATTTGTCTGAGTTGATGAGATCAAATCAATTGGACGTCTCTGTTCTCTCGAGTCCCAATGTGGCGGCAGACGGCATTGAAGACTTGGCAAGATCGATCTTTGTTCTCACTCAGGAGAGACTTGCCACACTCCTACAAACCGCGCCTCCGTGGTTTGGAGTTGATGCCTTTATCGTAGACGAAGCCCAGGAAGTATCGAAGGGCGAGAGAGGTCAGACCCTAGAACGTGCACTGCGATACGCGCTTTCGATCTATCCAAATTCAACGGTCTTTTTTAGTAGCCCTCTTCGATCAAACCCATCGTTCCTTTTGAATTTATTCGGACGCAGCAACGGCGCTAGCGAGCATTTCGTCGAGTATCAAGCGCCTGTCACTCAAAACATGATTTGTCTCCGTGCAGTCGCAGGTGCGCCAAAGCAATTGAGGGTGGCAGTCGAAATCGAAGGCAAAGAAGTCGAGCTACAAGTCAAGGAAGTACCCTTCAAGTTTCGTGGTAACTGTCTCGGTCATGTAGCGCACGAATTTACTCGTGACGACGAGACCAGTATTGTTTTTTGCAACCTGCCAAGGTCGGCTGATAGGCAGGCAATGCAGCTTTATGAAGATGTTGGACAAAACCTGAACGATCCTGAGTTGGATGAGTTCGCAGATTTCCTTCGCTCCGAGGTCCACCGCCTCTATCGACTGTCCTCTTTCATTCGTCGTGGAATAGCATTTCATTATTCCAATATTCCCCAAATTGTGCGGGGAAGGATTGAGGAATTACTTCGCCAAAAGAAGCTCAGATTTGTTTGTTGTACGAGCACTCTTCTTCAGGGGATCAATCTTCCTGCCAAAAACATTTTTGTGGAGAATCCAAAGAGCGGCAGAGGTAAGGTGATGGAACCCGGGGACTTTTGGAATCTCGTTGGCAGGGCAGGGCGTCTTACTCATGAATATACCGGGAATGTTTTCAAAGTCTATACGAAGGAATGGGAGAGCGAGCCAGACGTCGGGGATCGGCTCGTACCTATCGACTCGGCGTTCGAAGTCGCGATTCATCAAAATACGCCTGCTCTAGCGTTCTTCTGCCGAGAGATTCCGAGGTCGTCTGAATCGGAAGAGCGCTGGGCTGAGCAAGCGATAGCTTCTCTCTATGCAGGGTTCATCTCTTCGGGCGAGCATCTAAGCGAGCGATTCCAAGAAGGGCCGAATCGTGATGCAGCACTCAAAGTCGACTCATTTTGTGAGGAGTTCAGGGCGAAGCAGTCTCTTGAAGATGAATATTTTCAAAAGAACTTTTATGTTCACCCCCAACGACTCGAGAATCTAGCCAGCTTCTTTCGTGAGCAGTCAAATATCCGCAGTTGGATGCCCCTCGTACCTTGGAACTCCGACGCCTATCAGCGCTTGGTCAGGATTTTCAAAGTGATTGAAGACTTCTTCATCCAAGAAGGCACTCAACGGCACAAATATTTCGCTCTTTTGGCTCTTCTCTGGATGAGAGGCGCTCCCCTTCGCGAGCTAGTAAAGGATCGGCTGGATCGTCAAAATGCGTCGAACGATGACGATAAAGCTAATGCAGAGATCAGAGAACTCTTTACGGATATCGAGGAACGGATCAGGTACATCTACGTGAAATACACGGGAATCTACAACTCGATTCTCGGTGCTGTGTTGAAGGAACAGCAAAGCGAGGGTTTGGTAACTTCCCTTGTTCCGATACATTTGTTCCTTGAGTTTGGAGCTTCAACCCAGACGCTCATCAATTTCATGGCCCTTGGGCTCTCTAGGAGCAGCGCAATTCGTCTGCAGGAAGCAGTTCGATTTCGTGACGACATGGACATAAGGGCTTGCCGTCAATACCTCGACGCTATCAACCTTGCTTATAGCAGCCTTCCGGAAGTCTGCAAGGCAGAAATCTCTCGAGTCTCTCGCCGCTCAAGGACCGCCTAGCCTCAAGGATGCAAGAGGCTAATTCGCTGATGAACTGCCTGCAGATCGGCGGTAACAAGGTTTGCGTAGCGACGGGTCATCTCTAGGGTCGAATGGCCTAGCATCTTTTGTAAATGGAACACTGAACCTCCGCGCCGAAGATAGTTTAATGCAAATGTGTGCCGAAAGCAGTGGAGTGTACGAACCGGAGCTTCGAATCCAAGTCTGCCGCAGAGCCGTTTCACGTCTCGCAATACATTTCGTCGGTTCCAATTTGCTCCGCGGCGACAGGTGAACAACAGAGTATCCGGATTGCAGTTGTTCTCCGTGCAGTATCGAAATAGCATCTTTCTCAGCTCGAAGCTGATCGGAACAACCCGCTGCTTGCGTCCTTTGCCGTCCAAGGTCACCAGTAGGTTGTCGAAGTCAACGTCTGAGATGCGCACACCTAGCGCTTCCGAGATGCGGCAACCGGTGTCCAGCAATAACAGAATGAGGGCATGAAGCCGACGCTCGCATCTTTTGGTTGGCTTGAATGCGATTAGCCGCTTGATGTGCTGCTCTGTGAAGGTTGGTAGCACTAGACGGGGTTCTTTTAGTTGAGCGATCCGAGGATGGGTGCATCCGGGTCCGCACTTACGCTCAGAACCGCTATTCCAATGCAGGTAGGCGTTGACACAACGGAGCACTGTGTTGATGCCAGTTTCTTTCAGACCCTTTTGCCGCATCCGCATCACGAGGTCCTTCAAATCCATCTGCGTTGGGGAGTCTGAACGCAACCAAATCAAGCAGCGCCGATACCATTCGATGGTTGCCGCTGTGACGTTGGTGCAGTATTGCCGCTCACGGATAAATTGCTCAAAACGTTCTTGCATGATGTCCTCCAAGCTGGTGGTATTTTCGGAGGCAATTCATGTAAGTTGTTGATTTTGAAGGCGAGTAGCTCAATCGGATAGAGCACCGGCCTTCTAAGCCGGGGGTTGTGGGTTCGATTCCCGCCTCGCCCACCAGGGTACGTCCAAAGATCAAGGTTTTCCTGGAAGAGAGTAAAATGGACTGCAGGTTCTGATCACTTCGCAAGTAAATGGTCAAAAGGGCGGGAGTAGTTCAGTGGTAGAACGTCAGCTTCCCAAGCTGAATGTCGCCAGTTCGATCCTGGTCTCCCGCTCCAAATCGTGAATCAGCCGTTGGCCGCACTAAAGTGCGGTTAAACCCGTCGGCGAGTTTTAAATCTCCGATATCTCTACTTCTAAATTTCTGCTCGTCCGAGGGAAGCGGGAGCCGTCCTCGACCTGCCTGTGAGCGGCGCGGTGTGCTGGGAATTCTCCCAGTGAGATTCGTTCTCTTTGTTTTTGAGATCCGAAAAGCCATCTTTGAAGATGGAAATCCAACTGATGACAACTACGGTCGCGCATCCGGTGAGTCCGGTGAAGAACATGATCGCCAGTACCCGCTGGGCGAAGAGAACGAGTGAATGAGCCATACCGAATCGGATTGAAAATCACGAGCGATAAAGATGTTATGAGTTTTCGGGGTTTTCAGTGCTCCCCCCATATGCTCCAGCGAGGCGAGATCGCCAACTCGTCGCGGTGTCGGACCGGGCAGAACGCCTGGTGGCTTGAAACTCCGCACCGGACTGGCGAGAAACAGAGAATTGTGACGAACAACAACGGAGAACCAC
>Ga0105239_10001461_pt1 | contig 31458 bp, 27 predicted proteins | sample KBSC44metaG_FD_92761 | JGI IMG/M metagenome (GOLD analysis project Ga0105239, IMG submission 92761) | Corn rhizosphere microbial communities from Kellogg Biological Station, Michigan, USA - KBS C4-4 metaG | ecosystem: Host-associated > Plants > Roots > Rhizosphere > Soil | place: Michigan, USA...
GCGAGCTTGCGCGCCAGGTTCTCGGCGCGCCGCGTGGCCTCGACCAGCGAATGCTCCTCGCTCGCCAGCGAGGTCGCGGTCTGGGCCAGGCGCGAGACCCAGGCGCGCGCTTTCGAGCTGGCCTTGGCCAGCGCCTGCGAGCCGTCGAGCAGGGCTTGTTGCGTCGTGTCCGTCATATCGATCAGCTCCCGAGGAGGATGCCGGTATCGAGCCAGTAGCCTTGCGGCTGGCTCAAGGTTTGCAAGCGAAGCCGCAGGCGCGAAGGCGGCACGGTGCGGCCTCCCCTGTCCTCCGCGCGGTAGATCACCAGGCCGGGGTTGTCGATGTATTCCTCGCCGGTGATCTTGTTCACGACCTTCTTGCCCGCACGCGCCAGCGTGATGCGCAGCGGGGTCTGCGGGTTCAGCGCGCGCGCGTCGTCGGGCGTCGCGTAGTCGATGCTGTAGAGGCGCGAGGCCGGCCACCAGTCGACCGGCAGCTGGCGGAAACCCAGCGGCATCGGGCCGCGGAACTCGAACGGCTCTTGCGGCAGGTTGTAGTCGAGGTTGTCGAGATCGAGGTCGTTGTAGAACTCGTCGGCCGTGAACAGCCGGTTCGAGGGATCGAGCTTGCCGAAAAAGCGCGCGGTCGAGCGCGGCCGCAATTCGTTCGAGCGGAAATTGAAGTTCTGCAGCTGCCCGTTGCCGAGAAGGCAGATCATCGCGCCGACCGCCGCGGTCGTCTTCGGATCGCCGACGGTCGCGCGGAAGTCGCGGAACGGGTACCACTGGCCGACGCGGAACAGGTGCAAGGGCAGCACGCGGTGCGACGGCAGGGCCGAAGTCTCCTCGAGGATCGCCCGCACCGCCGGCAGGCGCGAGGTGCGGCCGGAGAGGATCAGCACGTCGCAGCGGTAGCGGTAGACGATCTCGCCCAGCGCCTGCAGCATGTCGAGGAAGACGCTGCGGATCGTGCGGTCGATCTCCGCCAGGTCGATTGCAAACTCGAGATCCTGCAGCCTGAAGTCGCGCGCGCCGTGTTTTGCGAGCTCCGCATTGACGTAGGCCAGCAGGTCGGCCGACGGCAAGGTATCGGGGTTGAAGAATTCGGCGAAGCGGCGGGTCGTCACGCTCACCGGCAGCAGCGGGTCGTAGGCCTCGTAGTCCTGCAGCATGCCGAGCGCGATCGGCGCGGCGATCTGCGCGGCGAACTGCTGACGCCGCACCAGCTCGACCGCCTTCATGTCGCCGCGGTCGCCGCCGAGCAGCTGGTTCAAGGCGTAATCGGCGCGCTCGCCGAGGCCGAGCTCGCGCAGGCGGCGCTTGATCGGCTCGACCACGTGTTCGCGCACCACGTGCAGCAAGGCTTCGTCGCCGGCGATGCTGAAGCCCTCGCGGAACTCCTGGTCCGGCGTCAGGGTGACGTTGGCGCCGGTGCCGTCGACCGAGATCGAGGTCACGACGAGGTCGGTGGTGCCGCCGCCGAGATCGATCGTCGCGAGGCGGAAGCGGTCGCGCGCGGCGGCGTCGTGCTGGCGCTCCGGATGGCGCATGCTGTTGAAGAAATTGCGCGCGTCGCCGGCATGGTTCACCGCGATCTGCGTGTAGAGGTAGACGGCCTGGGTGGCGGTGGCCTCGTCCCACTGCAGGATGACTTCCGGCCCGGCATCCGGCCGGTCGGCGCGCACCCGCGATTCGGGCGGGTAGTCGATGCGCGGATGGCCGTCGTCGTTGTACTGCAGGTGCGCCCAGCCGAAGGACAGATAAGCCAGGTCGCAGGCAGCCTCGGCCTGCTGCTTCAGGATGTGGCGCTCGGCCAGCGGCATCGCGGTCGGCATCGTCATGATGATGCGGCGCAGCCTGCGCGGCAGGTTGGCGTTCGCCGGGCGGCGCAGCCGGTGCATCGGCGAGTTCATCATCGAGATCGCCTGCACGAAGATCTCGGCGAGCGCGAAGGCGGTCAAGTTCCGCCGCGAATAGAGCGCGCCGATCGCCTGGAAGCCCTTGTTCGGAAACTGCTCCAGCAGGTGCGGATCGATGCGGTGCAAGGGCTCGCCGGCATCGTTGACATAGGTCGTGAAGGCCACGCCGATCGCGTAGTCCGACAGTCCCGCTTCGTCGCTGGACGAATTGAAGCGCCAGGAATCGCGGCGCGAGTCTTCGTCCCACAGATAGCGTTTCGGACTCGACAGCCCCGAGGCCCCCTCGGTGCCGGAGCGCCGCGCCGCGAGCCGCGCCGCCTCGACGCCGACGCGCACCACGGTGGGCCAGCTGAAGGCATCCGAGCGCCCGCTGCGGATCGACAGGTGCTCGCGGCCGAACTCGGCGCGGGCGAATTCGAAACGGCTCGGGAACGGATCGGAATAGACCTGCTCGGCGCGGCTCAAATCGCGCAATTGCAGCTTGACCGACTTGGTGATGTCGGCGCCGAGCTGCTCCGGGTCGGACTCGATCAGCAGCCCGCAGCTGCGCGAGTTGCCGAGGTCGAGCACCAGGTCGACGTCGATCGGCGGGATGCGCGGCTCGCTGACCCGGTCCATGAGCTGGAAGGACGGCAGCATGTCGAGGCTGTACAGCAGGTCGATCAGCGCCTTGTAGCGCGCGACGTGTTCGTTCGAGCCCTGCATCTGGTCGTGCACTTCCTCCTCGGTCAAGGGCTTGAACGAGAACTGGCGGCGGCGGCGCTCCTCGCGCTCCAGCATCTCCTTGAAGACTTCGAGGCACCAGTCCTTGACCCAGCCTTCGGCGTAGTACCAGTCGACCGCATCCTCGGGGCTCGGCAAGGCGAACTTGCGGCCGTTGCGCGAGTCGCTCGGCGAGGGCCCGAGATAGGCCTCGCCGTCGACGAACTCCATCAAGGTGGTGTCGCAGGCGATCACCAGGCGGTAGCGGTGGCCGTCGGAATCCGGCTCGTCGAGCTTGGCAAGGTAGGCACGCGCCCAGTTGGTCGGGCCGTGGTAGTAGCCCTTGGCCTCGCTGCGCAGCAAGGGCAAGGGAATCCAGACCCGGTCGAACATCTGCTCGATCGTCTTGATGTCGATCGTGTAGGACTCGACGCCGCGCGCTTCTTCGTCGCCGCGGCGCACGCAGGGCGGGATCTTGTCGTTGTTCAGCGTGGTGCGCGGATCGAAGTAGCCCCATTCCTTGGGCGCCGGCGACTGCTTATCGATCGAGAAGCCGAAGTCCAGGAACTGCACGCCGGTGCCGGGGATCAGCGGGACGACTTTCGGGAACTTGAGGAGTTCGTTGAGGGCCATGGATCACGCTCTGCGGTTGATGGGACTCTTCGGCGAACGGTCGGGCGCGGCGGCAAGCCCGGCAACGAAGTATGCGTGCATCTGTCGGGTTGCAGGCCGCGTCGGGCCAGTGGCCCAACCCCTCGCCCGGCGCGAACAGTCCACCAGACCGTTCGTGTCCGGGCTCGGCCCTCCGAGAGGGTAGGGCCTTGCCTGGGGCGGCCCTGCGCGGCGGCCCGCGCCAATCACGACGGACGTCATTGCCGCTGCATCCCCATGTAGTAGCGGCTGCCGTCCGGGTTGATGCCGTAGCACTGCGTGGTGCCGCCGCTGTCCTTCGCACAGTCGATCTTCGGCGGCGCATAGGGACGGCCGTCGCTGCAGGGGATCGACTGGCTGCCCTGGATGCCGAGGTGGCCGCCGCTCATGCTGCCCGAGACGCTGCCCGTGCACCTCGTGCCGTCGGGCCGGCGCAGCGTCATCTCGCCCTTGCCGTCCTTGCCGAACTTGAACGACAGGTCCAGCGGCTGCTTGGTCTCCTTGTCGACCAGTCCCTCCCCGGCCTTCCAGTCGCCTTCCAGGAACTGCATCTTCTTGGCGGTCTGCGGGTCGGGCATGTTCATCGCCTTCGGGTCGACCGGCAGCGGCGGGTTGGTCGACGGCGGCTGGTTCTTGTCCTGCTTGTCGGGCTGAGTCGGGTCGTCGGGCTTGGCGGGGTTGTCCTGGTTCTGCTTGTCGGCGTCGGGCGTCGGCGGCGTCTTGTTCGGATCGTCCTTCGGCGGTGCATCGGGTGGCACATCCGGGCGATTGCCGGCATCGGCGCCGCTGGCCGAGAGATCGGGCGGAATCACCGCACCGCCGCCCGGCACCGAGGCGCCGTCGATCGCCGGCACCGCGATATCCGGCGCGCTCGCGCTGCCCTCGCTGCCGTTCACGCCGGGGACGCGCCCGCCCGGCACGGGCGTGCCGTCGGGGTTCAGTTGGACCTCGGGGCGCGAGGCACCACCGTCCGGCGGCTCGACGTGGCCGGGCAGCATGCGGCGCAGGTCGATGCCGCCTTCCGGGGTGCAGGCGCGCGGCCCGAAGAGCAGCAGCAGCAACAGCAGCAGCGCGAGCAAGGCCCACAGCAGCCACCACCACCAGGGGCGCTTGCGGCGCACCTCGACGAGCACCGGCGTCTCGACCGGCGGCACGACCGGCTCGGCGGGCACGGCGGCAAGCGGCGGCGCGGCGACGGTCGCGGCGGCGGCATAACGCGGCGCGACGTTCGCCGGGTCGACGCTCGAGCCGTCATGGTTCTCGAAACCCCAGAACGCGAGCACCGGCTGCTTGTCGACGAAGTGCACGCAGCTGTCCTGGTCCGGCACCTTCATCGCCTGCTCCAGCAGGCTCGCGAAGGCACCGGCACCGCCGGGCTGGTCGCCGCCCTGCGCACGCAGCTCCTGCACGAAGCTGATCAGGCCGGCATGGATCACCTGCAAGGTCAGCGCATGCTGCGCGCGGTCGGCTTCGGGCAGGTCGCGCCAGGCGATCGCCTTGCCGGGCACTTCGGCCGTCCAGCGCAGCTCGCCGAGATCGGGGTCGACCGTCGGCCGGGCGAAGTAGTTCGCGAAGCGCTCGCCGCGCTTGGCCTTCAGCATCGCGCGCAGCTGCACATGGCTCTGGTAGGCCGGCTTGCCGAAAGCGCCGGTCGAGCGATAGCGGTCGATCTTGTCGCGTGCGAGCGTCGCGCCCGTGATGCCGGAGCTGGGTGTGGTCATGATTCAGGGTGGGCAGTTGGCGGTACCGGCAGCTTCCTTCAGCTTCCGGTTCAGGTCCAGCGGATCGCCGGGGCGCAGCACGGCCCCGCCACCGGCGCGGGCCACGCATTGCAGGACCTGGCGGTCGGCAGGCGTGTCGGACAGATCGATCACGTTGATGGTGACGTTGGGACGGCTGGCCTTCAGTGCGCGCGCCGTCGCACAAGGGTCGCCGCCGCAGGAGTCATCGCCGTCGCTGACGACCACGACCACGCCCTCGGCGCTGCGGGAGATCACGCCGCCGGCGCGGCGCAGCGCATCCGCAAGCGGCGTGCCTTGCTGCGGCGAGAGGCTGTTGATCTCGCCGATCAGCGCGCCGCGCTCCGGGGCGGAATAGAACTTGTCGCGGCGCACCTTGCCGCAGGCGGAGAAGTCGATCAGGCCGACTTCCACGTCCCGCGGCAGGCCGCGGATCATCGATGCGGCGCCGCTCTTCGCGGCATCGAGCCGGCTCCCGCTGCCGCCGAAGGGCTCGCGCATGCTGCCGGAGGCGTCGATGATCAGCACGACTTCGGGCTCGTCGCCGGGTTGGCGCGGCTTGCAGGCGACCTTCGGCGCGGGCGGCGTCGGCACCGGCGCACTGGCCACCGGTGGAATGGGCGCCGGCTGCGGCGCGGACGCCGCCGGCTTGGGCTGCGCTGCCGAAGCGGCAGGCTTCGGCGGCTTGGGTTCGCGCTTGGCCGGCGGCTTGGGCTCCGGCTTCGAGGCGGGCGCCGAAGCCGGCGGCGGGGGCTCCGGCGCGGAGGCTGGCGGTTCCGGCGCGGAGGCAGGCGGCGGTGCCGGCTGCGGCACGCTGGCCGGCGGCGCCGGCGGGTCGGGCACGCACTGGAACTGCGGCTGCTCGGCCTTGCGCTGGCGGATCTGCGCTTCGAGCGCGAGGTTGGCGTCTTCGGCCTGCTTCAGGCGCGCGGCGCGGTCGGCGTCCTCGGCGCTGCGGCGCTTCCATTCCCATGCAAACCAGCCGGCCAGCAGCAAGGCCGCGAGCAGCAAGCCGGCCACGGCCCAGGGCCAACGGCTGCGCGGCTTCGATGGGCCAGGGGATGGCGGCGGCGCGAGTGTCGATGTTGCGCCGGCGGACACGGCCGCCGCCGCGGGAGCGGGCACGGCAGGCGGCGTCGCAGCCGCGATCGGCGGGGCCATGGCGCCAACGGATGTCGAGCTCGGGACGATCGCTGCCGCACCCAGCGCCGCCGCTGCGCCGGCAGCCGGCGTGCCGGGCGCCGCATGCCCCCACATCACGAGCACCGGCCGCCCTTCGACGCTGTAGAGCCAATCCCCGGGCGGCAAGGTCGCGGCGGCCTCGATCATCTCGCCGACCAGTTGCGATGCCGGCCCCTCGCCTCGCAGCTGCCGGCCGAGACCGCGGATGTCGTTCAGCATGCGCTCGGCGCGCTGCTGCAGCGCCAGGCGCTCGTCCTCGGGCAAGGCGCTGGCCGGCGTCAACGCGCCGCCAAGATTCGTCGACCATGAGACTTCGCCGTTGGCTTCTTCGCGCGGCGTCGCCAGCAGCGCCGCATGCTGCCGCCCGAGGCGGGCCTGAATGATCGGGATCAGGTCCTCATGCGCCGACGCGAGCGCACGGCCGTGCGCCTGCAGGGGCTCGCCGTCCCGCTTTCCGGTCTGCGTAATGCGCTGAGGCAATCGGGCTCCCTCGCTGTCGCCGCTTGTTGTCGCCGGCTGGGATCGGCGCCGAAACTGTAACTTGGGATGACGGATGCGCAGCGTAGCCTGCGGCAGCCACGCCGCAAAGCGAACAATCAGCTAGGGGTTCGGCCGGACACAGGCAGCCCCTGCGGGCTGCCTGTGCCTGCCGAACGCCATCGGCCTCTGGCCGATGGCCGGGGATAGCCCGGACGCGGTCAGTCCTGAGGACTGACCGTGCCTGGCGAACGCAATCGGCCTCCGGCCGATTGCCGGGGATGGGGCCGGACACAGGCAGCCCCTGCGGGCTGCCTGTGCCTGCCGAACGCCATCGGCCTCTGGTCGAGGGCCGGGGATAGCCCGGAATCGACACTCCCGGGAAGGCCCTGTGAAGCCGGTCAGCCGCTAACGAGTATGAACAACGGCAAAGACGACGATGCCCGTCGCCTCTGGCCGATAAACAACGTAGAACGGAAACCCTCTGACCACGACTTTTCGAGCCTCGCCAGCACAAGGCGCTCCAGCAAGAGGGGATGACAGCGCCAAGGAGGTCGCTCTCTCGACAGCACGTTGAAAACGACCTCCGTCGCCTTTGCGCTGCGCATCGTAGTACGCGATCTCGACGAGATACTCGCGTTGCGCCGCGGGAAGAAAGCGCCCGCGCTTCACCCGGCGAGACGGCGAGCTTCCGCGAACACGTCCTCTGCCGCAATCGTCTCGACTTCGCCGCGGTCATAGGCAGCGGCGCGCCGTTCGATCTCCCGTTCCCATTCGGGACTCAGATCGCCAGCGACGGACTCATCCAGCGATTCAAGAAGCATCTCGGCGAGTTGAGCGCGTTCCTCCGCCGGGAGGGCCCTGGCTCGTTCCGACAGTTCGGTCAGCAACTGGGACATGGGCATACCTTTCTCATGGAGCAACTGTCCACGAGCTTACTCGCAAGAAGCCGACACCTCAGCCCCCGCGCAAGCGCGTCAACAACGCCGCCGTCGACGCATCCAGCCCCTGCACCTCGCCCGACCCGAAGCGCGGCAGCAGCGCATTGCACAGCGCCTTGCCGAGCTCGACACCCCACTGGTCGAAGCTGTTGATGTTCCACAGCGCGCCGCTGGTGAACACCCGGTGTTCGTACAGCGCGATCAGGGCGCCGAGCGAGCGCGGCGTCAGCCGGTCCAGCACGAAGATGGTGCTCGGCCGGTTGCCCGGGAAGGTGCGGTGCTTCGCCACCGTCAGCTTGTCCAGCGCCTTCGACGCGGTCGGCGCCGATTCGCCGAAGGCCTCGTCGGTGGTCTTGCCCAGCATCAGCGCCTGGCTCTGCGCGAGGCAGTTCGCGAGCAGCATCACCTGCTGCTTCTGCAGGTCGGCGACCACCTCGGGCGGCAGCGCATCCGTGTCGTGCGCGGTGTGCTTCACCGCGATGAACTCGACCGGCACCACGTCCGTGCCCTGGTGCAGCATCTGGTAGTAGGCATGCTGGCCGTTCGTGCCGGGCTCGCCCCAGACCACCGGGCTGGTCGAGAACGGCACCGCCTCGCCGTCGACGTCGACGCACTTGCCGTTGCTCTCCATCTCCAGTTGCTGCAAATAGGCCGGCAGCCGCTTCAGCCCCTGGTGGTACGGCGCGACCATGCGGCTGCCGAAGCCATGGAAGTTGCGGTACCAGACGTCGATCAGCCCGAGCAGCGCCGGCAGGTTCTTCTCCAGCGGGGCCTGCGCGAAATGCTCGTCCATCGCGTGCGCACCGGCCAGCAAGGCGCGGAAGTTGTCGGCGCCGATCGCCAGCGCGATCGGCAGCCCGATCGCCGACCACAGCGAATAACGCCCGCCGACCCAGTCCCAGAAGCCGAAGGTGGTGTCGATGCCGAACTCGGCCGCAGCCTTGACGTTGGTCGTGGTCGCGACGAAGTGCTTCTGCGTGTCGGTGCCGCCCTGCGCCAGGAACCAGGCCTTCGCGACCTGCGCGTTGGCCATGGTCTCCTGCGTCGTGAAGGTCTTCGAAGCGATGATGAAGAGCGTCTCGTCGTGCTTCAGCTCGCGCAGCACCGGCGCGATGTCGTGCCCGTCGACGTTGCTGACGAAGTGCAGCTGCAGCCCGCGCTGGCTGAAGGCATCGAGCGCCGGTACCACCATCTGCGGCCCGAGGTCGCTGCCGCCGATGCCGATGTTGACGACGTGTTTGATGCCACTCTTCGCGGTGTCGCGCACCTGCTCGACATAGGCCAGCATGCGGTCCAGCACCTCGTGCACCTCGGCGCTGTGCGGGCCGCTGCCCTTGGGCGCCCGCAGCGCGATGTGCAGCACCGGCCGGCCCTCGGTCAGGTTGATCGGCTCGCCGGCGAACATCGCGTCGCGGCGCGACTGCAGCCCGCATTCGCGCGCCAGGTCCGTCAGGAAGTGCAGGGTCGCGGTGTCGATGCGGTTCTTCGACAGATCGGCGAAAACCTCGGGCGCCTCGACGCTCAGCGCCGCCGCCCGCCCGGGGTCGCGCGCGAAGGCATCGCGGATGTCGAACTCGCGGCCGTGGGCTTCGTAGTGACCCTTCAGGGCCGCCCATGCCTCAGTGCGGTCACAACGAAGCGTGGCCATGATCAGATCGCCTCGATCAGCTTGTTCAGCTTGACTGCGTCGGCCGCGAACGCGCGGATGCCTTCGGCCAGTTTCTCGGTGCCCATCGGGTCATCGTTCAGCGCGAAGCGGAACGCCGATTCATCGAAGCTCACCGCCTTGATGTCGGCCGAGGGCGCGGCCTTCGGGTCGAGGCGGCGCGCGATCGGCGCTTCGCTCTCCTGCAGCTTGGCGAGCAGGTCCGGGCTGATAGTCAGCAGGTCGCAGCCGGCGAGCGCGACGATCTGACCGACGTTGCGGAAGCTGGCGCCCATCACCTCGGTCTTCACGCCGAAGTGCTTGTAGTAGGCATAGATCTCGGAGACCGACTTGACGCCCGGGTCGTTCACGCCGGCATTGGCCGCTTCGTCCCACTTCGCGCCTTCGGACTTCTTGTACCAGTCGTAGATGCGGCCGACGAAGGGCGAGATCAGCTGCACCTTGGCCTCGGCGCAGGCCACGGCCTGGCAGAAGCTGAACAGCAGGGTCAGGTTGCAGTGGATGCCTTCCTGTTCCAGCACCTTCGCCGCCTGGATGCCTTCCCAGGTCGACGCGGTCTTGATCAGCACGCGATCGCGGCCGATGCCGGCTTTTTCATATAGGCCGACCAGGCGGTGCGCGCGCGCGATCGTCGCCTTCGTGTCGAACGACAGATGCGCATCGACCTCGGTGCTGACGCGCCCCGGCACGACCTTCAGGATCTCCAGCCCGAAGCGCACCAGCACTTCGTCGACGATCTCGTCCAGCGGACGGCCCTTGTTCGCCTTGACGGTTTCGCTGAGCAGCGGCGCGTAGTCGGGCGACTGCACCGCCTTGAGAATCAGCGAGGGGTTGGTGGTCGCGTCGCGCGGCGCGAACTGGGCGAGCTGCTTGAAGTTGCCGGTGTCGGCGACGACGGTGGTGAATTGCTTGAGCTGATCGAGCTGGTTCATGGCTGGGTTCTCCTGACGCCTTGTGGGCACGATAAGTCGGATACGCGTGAGTGAATTAGAACCGTTCCGCGGGCTCTGAAGACGTCAGGGGCTTCGCTTGTTCCGCAGATGTAACTCGGGATATCTCCCGGCTCAAGCGCCGAGCATCGCGCGCAATTCCTCGCGGGTCGGGGGATCGGCGCCCTCGCGGGTGCAGTTCAGCGCTGCGGCGGTCGCGGCGAACTTCAGCACTTCGGCCCAGGCCTGCTCGCCCAGCGCCGCGATCTGCGAGGGCTGCTCGATGCCGTGTTCGAGCAGCGAGACCGACAGGCCCGCGGTGAAGGTGTCGCCGGCGCCGATGGTGTCGGCCACGGTGATCTTCGGCGGCGTCACGTCCATCGGCGCCTTGCCTTCGCGATAGAGCGTCGCGCCCTCGCCGCCGCGCGTGATGATCACCGCCTGCGGGCCGCCCTTCAGGTACGAGGCGGCGGCGTCCGCCAGGCCCATGCCGGGCGAGAGCAGCGCGGCATCCTCGTCGCTCAGCTTCAGCACGTCGCTCGCGCGCAGCCAGCGCACGTAGCGCTTGCGGTAGTCGTCGGCATCCTTCAGCAGGCTGGGCCGCATGTTCGGGTCGAAGACGATCACGCGCTGGCCGCGGCTCGCCTCGACCAGCTCGGTGATGCGGCCGCCGGCCGGGTCCTGCAGCAGCGCGATCGAGCCGAACTGCAGGTAGCGGCAGCTCTCGGGCAGCTCGGGCAGGCTGGGCGGCGACCACAGCACGTCGGCCGTGCCCTGCATGTAAAAGGCGTAGCGATTGGTCGTCGGCGTGCGTTCGACGAAGGCCAGCGTCGACGGCGCGGGGCTGCGCAGCACGAAGCGGGTGTCGACGCCGTTGGCCTGGATGTAGGCCATCAGCACCTCGCCGAAGAGGTCGTTCGAGAGCTGGGTGATGAACGCGGTCGGCTGCCCGAGGCGGGCGCAGGCGATCGCGCTGTTCATCACCGCGCCGCCTTCATGGCCCTGGAAGGCGAGCGGGCCGGTGCCGGTGAAATCGATGAGGGCTTCGCCCGCCAATGCGATGCGCATGGTGTGTCTGTCTCCTAGGTCAAAGAAGCCGCATCGGCGAGGAAGCCGCGTTCGGCATCGATCGTCGCGGCGTGGTCCATCAGCTCGCTGAAGAGCTTCGGCGGGATCGTGATCGAGCCGACGCCGAGCTCGAGCAGCGAAAGGTAGGCGGCGCGCGAGCGCACGCTCGCCGGCAGCAGCCGCGTCGAGGCGCCGCTGGCGGAGATCAGCGATTGCATCTGGCCGATCAGCGCAAGGCCGTCGATGCCGGCGTCTTCGAGCCGGCCGAGATACGGTGCGGCGTAGGCGGCGCCGAGCTGGGCCGCGAAGTGCGCCTGCTCCGGCGCATACACCGCGGTGTAGGTGACCGGCAGGCCGCGTGCGCTGAGCTGCGCGCCGGCGGCAAATCCCTGGCGCGTCGCCGGGATCTTGATCACCAGCTGGCCGGTATCGAAGTGGCGCAGCAAGCCGTCGGCATCGGCCAGCATCGCATCGGTCTCGGGCGACTGCACCTGCGCCTGAACCTGGCGTGCGCCGAGTTCGAGGCAGGCGGCCAGCAGCTTCGGCAGCCCGGCGCGATTCACGCCAGCGCGCTTCAGCAGGGTCGGGTTCGTCGTCACGCCGTGGATCACCGGGTGCGGCAGGCACTGCCGCAGCTCGGCCAGGTCGGCGCTGTCGAGATAAAGATGAAAGCCTGTCATTGCGGAGAGCCGCTCGGTGGCTGGGCCGGCCTCAGATCCTGCAGCCCGAAGCGCGCTTCGGCCTGGCGGCGGAATTCCTTCGGCGTCATGCCCTTGAGTTGCAGGAAGCGGCGGTTGAAGTTGGCGACGTTGTTGAAGCCGACGTCATAACAGATGTTGGTGACGTAGCGGTCGCTCTCCATCAGCAACTGGCAGGCCTTGTTGATGCGCACGCGGTTGACGAAATCGGTGAAGGTGTTGCCGGTCGCGCGGCGGAAGTAGCGCGAGAAGCTGCTCTCGGTCATGCCGACCAGCGCGCACATGTCCGTCAGGCCGAACTGCTCGCTGCAATGCTCGGTGATGTAGTCGACGACGGTGCTGATGCGCGCCAGCTCGGCCTCGTCGTCGAAGCTCTGCAGCTGCACCGACGAGAGCAGCCGGTAGTCGGTGCAGCGTACCAGGTCATTCAGCAGCTCGACGAATTCCGAGAGCCGGCGCAGCCCGTGCGAGTGCTGGATGCGCTCGTAGCGCTGGCGCGCCTGCGCGCTCATGCCGAAGAACTCGATGCCGTAGCGCGCGCGCTCGAGCAGCGGCAGCACTTCCGACAATTCGGGGATCAGGGTCGCGGCCTGGCGCAGCGGCGCTTCCTGGAACTGCAGCACCACGTCGCGCAGCGGCAGCCCTTCGGGCGGCGTATCGGTGGAGATCCAGTTGTGCGGCAGGCGCGGGCCGGTCAGCACCAGATGGCCGGGTTCGAAGTGGCCGATGTAGTCGCCGACGAAGACCTTGCCGCGCGACGCGACGATCAGGTGCAGCTCGTACTCCTCGTGGTAGTGCCAGCGCACCAGCGGGTTCGGGAAGCCGTGTTCGAGGTAGCGCACGACACCATAGCTGCCCACCGGCTCGTAGCCCAGGCTGGCGGTGCGGTTCACGTCGTGTTCGAGCACCGGCTGTCGCTGGCGTTGTGCGGGCTGCATGGCGGCGCCTGTGGGTTGCAGTGAAGATCGGATGGAGACGTGTTTCAAAGTCAGGCGTCGAGATCGGGTGCCTTGCCGTAGCTCATGCGCGTCATCTGCTCCCGGACGCGGCCGATTTCCTCGAGGCTGAGCAGCGGCGGCTCGCCGATGGCCAGCGCGAGCAGGTACATGCGCGCCAGGGTCTCGACCTCGGTCGCGAGCCAGAGCGCGTTCTCGAAGCTCTTGCCGCAGGCGATCAGCCCGTGATGGCCGAGCAGGCAGGCGGTGCGCCCTTCGAGCGCGGCCAAGGCCACGTCGGACAGCGCCTGCGTGCCGAAGCGCTCGTAGGGCGAACAGCGGATGTCGTGCCCGCCGGCCACCGCGACCATGTAGTGGAAAGGCGGGATGTGGCGTTCGTGCACCGCCAGCGCCGCGCAGTGCACCGAGTGCGTATGCACGACGACTTCGATGTCGCCGCGCGCCTGCAGGATGTCGCGATGGAAACGCCACTCCGACGAAGGCCGGTGCTTGCCGCTGAAGCTGCCGTCGAACTTCATCTCGACCACGTCGTCGGCGGTCATGCGCTCGTAGGGCAGGCTGGTCGGCGTGACCAGCATGCCGCCCGGCACCCGGTGCGAGACATTGCCCGAAGTGCCCTGGTTCAGGCCGCTGGCGTTCATCGCGAGGCAGGTCTCGACGATGCCTTCGCGCAGCTCGCGATGGTTCAGAGAGGAGTCGGTGGTGAATGGCATGGCGGCCTCTCAGGGGGCGACGATGGCTTGGGCGGCACGCGCACTCAGCGCACGCGGCCACAGCGTGGGCCAGCGCTTGGCAGCTGCCGCCAGGCCCGGGTGATGGAAGGGTTCGATCGCACTGACTTCCACGGTGCGCACCGGCTCGCTGCGCTGCGCGCGTTGCCACAGCAAGGCCGCGCCGAGCGCGGTGCCGTCACGCGAGCGGCTGGCGAAGATCGGCTGGTTCGGCCGCAGCCCGGCGAGCAGGCGGGCGAAGCCGAGGTTGTCGGCAAAGCCGCCGTCGATCACTACCGGCGCCCTCGCCTGCAGCGCGTTCAGGCATTCGTCGGCCGTCAACGCGGCGTAGAGCGAAGCCAGCGCGCGGCGCTCGGCCGGGCTCTTCGGCGGCGCGCCGTGCACCGCGCCGCGCTGCGCCGAACCCGGCGCGCAGCCGTCGTGGTCGACGAACGACGGCGTCGCCAAGATGCCACGCTCCAGCAGCGCGCCGACGACCTGCAGCGCCTCGTCGTCGGTCGCGCCGGAGCGGGCGTCGATGATCGAATACTCTCGGCCGGTCATCGTCAGGGTCGACGCGATCGGCTCGCCATCGACATCGATGTTGCCGACCATCGCGCGCGTTGGGTCCAGCGCCGGCTCGTCGCTGCGGTTGAAGCCGATCATCCAGGTGCCGGTCGACAGCACCGCGTGATCGGCCATGCCGGCGGCCTTGTAGCGAAACAGGTTGGCATTGCTGTCGTGCACGCCGCAAAGCACCTCGGTCGACGGGCTCAGCCCGGTGTGGCGCTCCATGCTTCGGGAGATCGTGCCCAGCACCTCGCCGGCGCGGGCGAACGGCGGCAGCAGCCGGTCCCAGCCGCGCGACTTCAGGAAGCCTGAAGGCTCGCGCGCCGCGTAGTTCCATAAATGGCTTTGCGCCGCGAGCTGCGAAATCTCGCTCGCCGGGCGGCCGCCCCAGCGCCAGGCCAGGTACTGCGCAATCGTCAGATAGCGGCGGGCCCAGGCGAACTGTTCGGGGAAATAAAGGCTCTGGTAGAGCAGTTGCTTGGCCAGGCTCATCGCGCCGAGGTTCTGGCCGCTGCAGACCTCGGCATAGGCGGGGCCCTGGCGCGCGTAGAGGCCTTCGAGCTTGGCCGGCAGATGGGCCTCGTAGTCCATCAGCGGCAGCACCGGGCCGGTGGTGTCGCACAGCACGGCGCCGCAGCCATGCGAGGTGGCGATCAGCGCGGCGATCCGGTGCCGGGTCGCGAACTCGGCCAGCGTCTCCTGCACCCAGGTCTCGATGCTGTCGATATCGATCGCGAGGTAGGGAACGACCAGCGGCGGCGCGTTCGCGCGCATCACCATGTCGACGGTCTCGCCGTCAGGCGTGGCCAGCAGGATCTTCCAGTTCGTTTTACCGATGTCGATGACGGCGACGACTGCACTGCCCATGATCAACTCCGCGACGCTGGCGCGTCCATGGTCGGCGCATCGGCGCGAATCAGGCCCAGGGCCTTCAGCTCGGCCCAGCATGCGGCGGGTATCGGCTGATTCATCCAGCGCGCGTTCTGCTCCGCTTCGGCACGCGATTTGGCGCCCGGGATCACCGTGGCGACCGAGGCATGGCCGAGCACGAACTGCAGCGCGGCGGCGGCCAGCGGCACGCCGTGCGCGGCGCATGCGGCTTCGATCTTCCCGACCTTGGCCTTGACTTCGGCCGGTGCCGGCAGGTAGTTGTAGCGCGCCTCCGGGATCGCCCCGGTGACGAGGATGCCGGAGTTGAACGGCGCACCGAGGATCACCGAAACGCCCTCCTTCACGCAACGCGGCAGGAAGGTATCGAGCGCGCCCTGCTCCAGCAGGGTGTAGCGGCCGGCGAGCAGGAAGCAGTCGAAGGGCCCGAGCTTCATCAAATCCTCGCAGGCCTCGAACTGATTGACGCCGGCGCCGTAACCGCCGATCAGCCCCGCGCGCTTCAGCTCCTGCAGCGCTTTCAGCGCGCCGGTCTCGACGGTCTTCAGCGCGCTGCGGTAGTTCTCGGCCTGCGACCATTCGTCGCAGTCGTGGATCAGCAGCAGATCGATGCGGTTCATGCCGAGGCGCTGCAGCGAATCCTCGAACGACCGCATCGTCGCGTCGTAGGAAAAATCGAAATGCGGCGAGAACGGCAGCTCGTCGACGAAGATGCCGCCCTCGGAGGGTTTCAGCCTCGGCGGCGGCACGCGGCCGTGCGGCTTCAGCAGACGGCCGACCTTGGTCGACAGCACGATCGAGTCGCGCGGCAGCGCACGCAGCGCGTCGCCGAGGCGCCGCTCCGAGAGGCCGTGGCCGTAAAGCGGCGCGGTATCGAAGTAGTTGACGCCGGACTGCCGGGCGGCGAGCACGGTGTCTTTCGCCGCATCGTCGGGCACCGCCGCATAGAGGTTGCCGAGCACATTGCCGCCGAAGCCGAGCGTCGTGATCTTCACGTCGGTCTTGCCGACCCTGCGCTTTTCCAGCGGGTTGGGCATGGATGGATCCTCGTCACCAGAGCGTAAAGCCGGCATCCGCCAGCACGATCGAACCGGTCAACAGGCTGGACGCGTCGGAGGCCAGGAACAGCACCACCGAGGCGATCTCGTCGGGCTGGCCGAAACGCTTCATCGGTGTGCCTTCCAGCCAGGTCCTGCCCATCGCCGGCTCCTTGCCCAAACCATAGCTCAGGATCGGCGTTTCGACATACGTAGGAGCCACCGCGTTGACGCGGACCTTGCGCTCGGCCCATTCGGCCGCGAGCGATTTGGTCAGGTGGTGCACCGCGGCCTTCGAGGCGTTGTAGTGCGCCTGCTTCTGCGGCTTGTTGACGATCACGCCGGACATCGAGCCGATGTTCACTACCGCGCCGCTGCCGGCCTTCAGCATGTGCGCACCGAAGGCGCGCGAGCAATAGAAGACGCCGTTGAGATTCACGTCGAGCACCTGATGCCAGTCATCGTCGCTCATTTCCTCGCCGCCGAAGCCGATGCGCGCGATGCCTGCGTTGTTGACGAGGATGTCGACGTGGCCCAGGCGTTCGACCAGCGCATCGGCAGCCCGTGTGACGGCGGCCGAATCGGTCACGTCGAGCGTGACCGCCTCCGCCGAATAGCCCAGGCCTTGCAGATGCCTCAAGCCTTCGCCCGCGACCGCCGCGTCGATATCGGCCACGACCACGTGGGCACCGGCCTCGGCCAGCGCCTGCGCGCTCGCCAGCCCGATGCCGCGGCCGCCGCCGGTGACGACGGCGACACGGCCGCCCAACTGGTATTTCTCGAGATACATCGATCGCTCGCCTCTCGGGATGGAGAGTGCTGCCGTCAGGCGGGAGAAGAAGGATCAGGCCTTGGCGTCGATGAAGCCCTGCACGCGTGCGTAGGCCGCACGGATCGCGTTACCGAGTGCTTCGTTGCCGAGCAGCGGGCCCCACAGCAGCGGCTCCTTCAGGAAGGCGCCGATCGGATCGGCCGCTTCGAAATAGGCATGTGCCGCGGCCGGGTCCATCGCCTGGTCCTGATAGGCGTAGGCCAGCTCGCCGCGGTGCCAGCGGCCGAGGAAGGCGAAGTACAGCGCCGGCAGCATCGCCGTCGCATCGATCGAGCCGCCCTGGCCGAGACGGTCGCGGAAGGTCGGCACGATGAAGCCCGGGATCTTCGAGAAGCCGTCCATCGCGACACGCTGGTTGGTGTCCTGCAGGTACGGGTTGCTGAAGCGGTCGAGCACCACGTCGCGGTATTTCGCGAGGTCGAGCGGGCACGGCGTGAGCGCAGGGATCACGTCCTGAGTCACGTAGTCGTAGGCCATCTTCTCGATCGCCGGGACCTGCGTGTCTTCATGGATGTAGAGCAGGCCTTTCAAGGTGCCGGCCCAGGCGAAGCAGCTGTGCGTCGCGTTCAGCACGCGGATCTTCGCCTCTTCATACGGCACCACCGATTCGACCATCTCGGCGCCGACCTTCTCCCAGGCCGGCCGGTCGCTCGCGAAGTGGTCTTCGATCACCCATTGGATGAAGCGCTCGGCCATCACCGGGGCCTTGTCGTCCCAGCCGGTCGCGGCCTTCACGCGCTCGGCCACGTCGGGCAGCGGACGCGGCGTGATGCGGTCGACCATCGCGCTCGGGCACTTGGTGTTGGCCGCGACCCAGGCGAGCAGGTCGGCATCGCCGCGGCGCTCGAGGAAGTCGACCAGGCCGGAATGGAAGCGCTCGCCGTTACTGCGCAGGTTGTCGCAGTTCATCAGGGTGACCGGGCCGCCGCCGCGCTTCGCGCGCTCCTTCAGGATGGCGGTGATCGCGCCGTAGATCGTGCCCATCGTCTTGCCGTCGAGATCGCTGACCAGGTCGGCGAAGCTCAGGTCGAGCTTGTTCTTCGGGTCGAGGTAGTAGCCGGCCTCGGTGACCGTGAACGAGATGATCTTGGTCGACGGGTCGGCGCCCTCCGCGATCAGGCCGGCCAGGCCGGGCTCGAACGGGATGATCTTCCTGATCGAGGTGATGCGCTCGTAGCTCCGCTCGCCTTGCGGCGAGACCGTTTCCAGCGTGAACTCGCCGTTCTGCGCGGCGAGCGCGGCCATCGTGTCGGCCATGTCCGGGCGGATGTTGCCGCCGGTGATGCTCCAGCCGGTGTCGCCGCTCTTGATCAGCTCGTGCAGGTAGACGGCCTGGTGTGCCCGGTGGAACGAACCGACGCCCAGGTGCAGGATGACGTTCGGAGTGACTGCCATGGCTTCGATCCCTTATGCGGCGGCGCGAATGGCGCGGCCCTGCTTGTCGAAGAAGTGCAATGCGGCGGCGTCGACATCGATGCCGACCGCGTCGCCGGCGTGCAGCGTCGTGCGCTCGCTCTGGCGCGCGACCAGCGGGTTCGGGGCGCCGACGTTGGTGTAGATCAAGGTGTCCGAGCCGAGCGACTCGACCAGTTCGACCTTGCCCTTGATCGCGCCGTTGCCCGGCCCGTGCACGCGCACGCCTTCCGGGCGCACGCCGATGAAGCCGTCGGCCGCGCCGCGCGTGCCGGCCAGGCGGCCGATCTCGGGCAGCACGCCGGCCGCGACCACGTTCATCTGCGGCATGCCGATGAACTGCGCGACGAACTGGTTCGCCGGCCGGTCGTACAGTTCCAGCGGTGTGCCGACCTGCTCGATCAGCCCGTCGCGCAGCACCACGACGCGGTCGGCCAAGGTCATCGCCTCGATCTGGTCGTGTGTCACGTAGATCGTCGTCGCGCCCAGGCTGCGGTGCAGGTTCGCGATCTCGACGCGCGTCTGCCCGCGCAGCGCGGCGTCGAGGTTGGAGAGCGGCTCGTCGAACAGGAACACCTTCGGCGCGCGCACGATCGCGCGGCCGATCGCCACGCGCTGGCGCTGGCCGCCCGAGAGCTCCTTGGGCGTGCGCTCGAGGTAGTTCGTCAGGTTCAGGATCTTCGCGGCGCGATCGACCTTCTCCTTGCGCACCGCCGGGTCGACCTTCGCGAGCTTGAGCGCGAACGACATGTTGTCGAACACCGTCATGTGCGGATAGAGCGCGTAGGACTGGAACACCATCGCGAGATCGCGCTTGGAGGACGGCAGGTTGGTGATGTCGCGCCCGTCGAGCGAGATCGAGCCGTTCGTCACCGACTCGAGGCCGGCGATCAGCCGCAGCAAGGTCGACTTGCCGCAGCCCGACGGCCCGACGAAGACGATGAACTCGCCGCGCTCGATCTCCAGGTCGACGCCCTTGATGGTGCGCACCGGGCCGAACTCTTTGATGACTTTCTTGAGTTGCAGGAATGACATGGAAATCTCCTCGATTACTTGACTGCGCCGAAGGTCAGGCCTTGGACGAGTTGCTTCTGGCTGAACCAGCCGAACACGATGATCGGTGCGATCGCGAGCAGCGAGGCGGCCGACAGCTTGGCCCAGAACAGGCCTTCAGGGCTCGAGTACTGCGCGATCAGCGCGGCCAAGGTGCCGGCATGGGCCGAGGTCAGGTTGAGCGACCAGAACGCCTCGTTCCAGGCGAGCACCAGGCACAACAGGCCGGTCGACGCGATGCCGCCCACGGTCAGCGGCAGGATCGCGTGGCGGAACTCGTCCCACACGTTCGCGCCGTCGAGCCGCACCGCTTCGAGGATGTCGTTGGGCACCTCCTTGAAGGCGCTGTACAGCATCCAGACCATGATCGGCAGGTTCGACAAGGTGAACACGATGATCAGCGCCGGCAGCGAATCGAGCATGCCGGTGGTCTGCGCCATCACGTACACCGGCACCAGCGCGCCGACCGCCGGCATCATCTTCGTCGACAGCATCCACATCAGGATGTCGCGTGTCTTCTTCGTGCGGAAGAACGCCATCGAGTACGCGGCGGGCGCGGCGATCATCAGGCCGAGCACCGTCGAGACGACGCTGGTGATCAGCGAGTTGAAGGCGTAGTGCGTGTAGTCGCTGCGCTTCTGCACCTCGACGAAGCTGTCGAGCGTCGGCGTGAAGAAGAGCTGTGCGGCGATCGCCTGCCCTTCGGTCTTGAAGGCCGTCAACCCGAGCCACAGCAGCGGGAAGAAGATCAAGAGCGCGCAGAACCACGAAGCGATCGTGCGCACCCACGGGAAGGATTTCTTTTGGCTCATGATGTCAGTCCAGGTTCTTGCCGACCATGCGGATGAGGAACACCGCGGCGATGTTGGCGAGCACGACCGCGAACAGCGCGCCGGCCGAGGCGACGCCGACGTCGAAGCTCATCAGCGCCTGCTTGTAGATCAGGAAGGCGAGGTTCGTGCTGTCGTTGCCGGGGCCGCCGCTGGTCGTCGTGAAGATCTCGGCGAACACGCTCATCAGGAAAATCATCTCGATCATGATCACGACCGCGATCGAGCGTCCCAGGTGCGGCAGGGTCAGGTACCAGAACTTGTGGAAGGCGTTCGCACCGTCCATGCCGGCGGCTTCCATCTGCTCGCGGTCGAGCGACTGCAGCGAGGTGATGAAGATCAGGCAGGCGAAGGGCAGCCACTGCCACGACAGGATGATGATCACCGACATCAGCGGCAGATCGCTCATCCAGTCGATCGGCGTCCAGCCGAAGAACTTCCACACGTGCCCGAGCACGCCGTAGATCGGGTTCATCATCATGTGCTTCCACAGCAGCGCATTCACCGTGGGCATGACGAAGAAGGGCGAGATCAGCAGCACGCGCACGATGCCCTGGCCGGGGAAGGGATCGTTGATCAGCAGCGCCAGGCCGACGCCCATCACGACGGTGATGATGATGACCCAGCCGAGCAGTTCGAGCGTCTGCAGCACCGCCGGCCAGAAGTCCGGGTCGGTGATGAAGTAGTGGAAGTTCTCGATGCCGGCGAAGGTCTTCTCGCCGGGCTGCATCAGGTTGTAGTGGACGAGGGAGAAGTAGATCGTCATCACCAGTGGAACGATCATCCACAGGAACAGGGTGATGACCGCCGGCGCCATCAGCGAGCGAGGCAGTAAGCGGGACATGTTGAAGGTCCTTCACGAAAGGCGCGGACGGCGCCGCCGACCCCCATCCCGAATGCGGGCGGGGGCACGAGGGAAGTGCGTGACCGCGGGCGGCGCGGGCCGCCCGCTCGGGGCCTACTTCTTGTAGTAGCCGCCCTTGGTCATCTCGCGCTCGGCCGCCGTCTGCCCGATCTTCAGTGCCTGATCGACGGTCTCCTTGCCGGCCAGCGCAGCGCTCAGCTGCTGGCCCACCGCGATGCCGATCGACTGGAACTCGGGGATCGCCGCGAACTGCACGCCGACGTACGGCGACTTCGGCAAGGTCGAGTCGTTCGGGTTGGCGGTATCGATCGCCTTCTTCTCGGCCTCGGCGAACTTCGCGGCGGCGAGGAACTCGGGGATCTTGTAGGTCGAGGCGCGCGTGCCGGTCGGCACCGTCCCCCAGCCGGTCTGGCTCGCGACCAGCTTGATGTAATCCTTCGAGGTCGCCCAGGTGATGAACTTCTGCGCCGCGTCGGCGTTCTTCGAGCCGGCCGGGATGCCCAGCGCCCAGGCCCAGAGCCAGTTCGCGCCCTTCTCGGTGGCCTGCTTCGGCGCCTGCGCGAAGGCCACCTTGTCGGCCACCTTGCTCTGCTTCGGATCGGTGATGAAGGAGGCGGCGATCGTCGCATCGATCCACATCGCGCACTTGCCTTCGTTGTAGAGCGCGAGGATTTCGTTGAAGCTGTTCGCCGACGACCCGGGCGGGCCATATTTCTTCAGCAGGTCGACGTACAGCGTCGCAGCATCCTTCCAGGGCTTGGTCTCGAGCTGCGGCTTCCAGCTCATGTCGAACCACTGGCCGCCGAAGCTGTTCACCATGGTCGAGAAGAAGGCCATGTTGTCGCCCCAGCCCGGCTTGCCGCGCAGGCAGATGCCGTAGACGCCGGCCTTCGGGTCGTTCATCTTGCCGGCGGCGGCGGCCACGTCGTCCCAGGTGGGGCGGTCGGCGAACTTGACGCCGGCCTTGTCCGCCAGGTCCTTGCGGTACATCAGCATCGAGCTCTCGCCGTAGAACGGGGCCGAATAGAGCTTGCCGTCGACCGACAGGCCGCTGCGCATCGCGGGCAGCAGGTCGTCGATGTCGTAGGACGCATCGGGCTTGATCTCCTTCAGCCAGCCCTTCTTCGCCCAGATCGGCGTCTCGTACATGCCGATCGTCATCACGTCGAACTGCCCGCCCTTGGTGGCGATGTCGGTCGTCACGCGCTGGCGCAGCACGCCTTCTTCGAGCGTCACCCACTTCAGCTTGATGTCGGGATTCGCCTTCTCGAAGAACGACGTGAGCTTCTGCATCTCGATCATGTGACCGTTGTTGACCGTCGCAATGACGAGATCGACAGCCGATGCGGCGAAGGACGTTGCCAGTCCAAAGGCCAGTACGAGGGAAGCTTTGAGCTTCATGGGGAGGTCTCCAGTGTTGTGGTTCGGCCCTGCGAAAACCATCGCCAGGGATGCAGAAATCTAACGGTCGAAGGCTGTGCGCTTTGATACTGGCGCCCCAAGCATCTGTACTTTCATGCGCATCCATCTAGTGTTTTCCCGCAGAAAACGCATCCAACGTAGTTCGTTTTGTCGCCTATGGGACGCCACACCTGCGTTGACCCGGCGAAGAAACTTGGGCATGATTCGGCTGTAATTAAATTACATCACCTCAACCAAGCCTGATCGATCATGTCCTTCGACCTCGTGTTTTTCGGTGGTACCGGCGACCTGACCTGGCGCAAACTGATGCCGGCCCTGTTCCAGGCCTTCCGCCATTGCAAGCTGCCGGCCGGCGGCCGCATCCTCGCGGTGGCGCGCGACGAGCGCAGCGATGACCAATACCGCGCCTTCATCAAGGAGCGTTTCGTCGAAGTCGAGAGCGCCAAGCGGCCGAGCGACGAGGAGTTCGCGCGCTTCGCCGAGCTGCTGCACTACCGGCGCATGGATCTCTCGCAGGCCTCGCACTACAAGGGCCTGAAAGACTGGCTGGACGAACGCGGCGCCGATACCGTGGTGCTCTTCCTCGCGACCAGCCCGCATCTCTTCCCGCAGATCTGCGAGCAGCTCGGCGCGGTCGGCCTGAACGGCCCGAACGTGCGCGTGGTGCTGGAGAAGCCGCTGGGCCACGACCTCGCCAGCGCGCAGGAGATCAACCGCGTGGTGCGCGCCTCGTTCCATGAGGACCAGGCGCTGCGCATCGATCACTACCTCGGCAAGCCGGCGGTGCAGAACCTGTCGGCGCTGCGCTTCGGCAACGCCCTCTTCGAGCCGCTGTGGCGCCGAGAGAGCATCGCCAACATCCAGATCACGCTCGCCGAGGAGATCGGCGTCGGCACGCGCGGCGACTTCTACGACCGCACCGGCGCGCTGCGCGACATGATCCAGAACCATGCGCTGCAGCTGCTGACGATGGTCGCGATGGAGCCGCCGTCGAGCGGCGACGCCAACGCGATCCGCGACGAAAAGCTGAAGGTGCTGCGCTCGCTGAAGCCCTTCACCGAAGAGAGCGTCGGCCGCGACGTGGTGCGCGGCCAGTACCGCGCCGGCAATGCGGGCGGGCAGGCGGTGAAAGGCTATCTCGACGAGGTCAAGGTGCCCCCCGGCAGCCAGTGCGAAACGTTTGTTGCATTACGCACCGAGATCCAGAACTGGCGCTGGGCCGGCGTGCCCTTCTACCTGCGCACCGGCAAGCGCCTCGCGGCGCGCGACTCGCAGATCGTCGTCAACTTCCGGCCGACGCCGCACAGCATCTTCCCGGGCCTGAACCGGCCGAACAAGCTGGTCATCAAGCTGCAGCCGGAAGACGGCCTCGAACTGCATTTGCAGGCGGCCAAGGGCTCGAGCCAGGGCGAGGCGCTCGCGCCGGTCTTCCTCGACCTCGACTTCGACAAGGCCTTCCCGAGCGAACGTGTCGGCGCGTATGAACGCCTGCTGATGGATGCGATCGCAGGCCGGCTGAGCCTCTTCGTGCGCAGCGACGAGCAGGAGCAGGCCTGGCGCTGGGTCGAGCCGATCATGGACGCCTGGCAGCGCGACAACACCGGGCCGCGGCCGTATGCGGCCGGCACCTGGGGCCCGGCCGCAGCGAGCGCACTGGTGGCGCGCGACGGGCACGCCTGGTCGGAGGAGCAGTGATCGGCGACGGCGATCATGCGGTGACGATGCTGGATCGCATCCGCGCCTCCATCCCCGCGCTGCCCCCGGCCGAACAGCGTGTCGCGAAGCTCGTGCTGCTCGATCCGCGCAGCTTCGCCAGCCTGCCGGTCGGCGAGCTGGCGGAGCGTTCGCACGTCAGCAAGCCGACGGTGGTGCGCTTCTGCCGCAGCGTCGGTTATGACGGGCTGGCCGACTTCAAGCTCAAGCTCGCCGGCAGCGTCAACGAAGGCGTGCCCTTCGTGCACCGCTCGGTGGACGAAGACGACAAGCCTGCCGACATCATCGTCAAGGTGATCGACAACGCGGTCGCGGCCCTGTTGAAGTACCGCAACGATGCGGCCAGCCATGCCTTCGAACGGGCGATCTCGGCGCTCGCCGAAGCCGGCCGCGAAGGCCGGCGCATCGAGTTCTACGGCGTCGGCAACTCGGGCATCGTCGCGCAGGACGCGCAGCACAAGTTCTTCCGGCTCGGCGTGACCACGGTCGCCAACAGCGACGGCCACGTGCAGGTGATGAGCGCGACGATGCTGAAACCCGGCGACTGCGCGGTGATCATCTCGAACTCGGGGCGCAGCCGCGACCTGCTGGATGCCGCCGAGATCGCCCGCAAGAAGGGCGCGACGACGATCCTGATCACCGCCAGCGGCTCGCCCCTGGCGCAGACCGCGCAGGGCAACGGGCAGATCCTGCTCGCCGTCGACCATCCGGAAGACTACGACCGCTACAGCCCGATGGTTTCGCGCCTACTGCACCTGATGGTGATCGACATCCTGACCACCGCGGTCGCGCTGCGCCTCCCGCAGGACCTGCGGCCGATGCTGCAGGAGATCAAGCGCAATCTGCGCGCGAAGCGCTACGCCACAGCGCAGTAGAACCGCCTTGCGACACGGGGGGCGGGCCGGAGCGCCGGGCCGCTCCCAAGCCGGCCCGCCGTCCCCTTGGGGGACCGCCCGGCGTACCCGCCGGGCGAGGGGCATCATTTCGGCAGCAGCAACGCATCGACACCGTAGAGCCGCGCCAGCTCCGACAGCTTGGCCGGCGGCTCGCGCACTTCGAACGCGCGGCCGAACGCCCGCGCCAGCCGCTGGCATTCGAGCAGCACCGCGAGCGCCGCCGAATCGAAGCGTTTCAGCCCCGAGGCGTCGACGCTGACCGGCCCCATCGCGCTGCCGCGCGTGGCTTGCAACGCCTGCGTCAGCATGCGCAAGGTATCGCGTGCCTCGCGCACCGTCAGCGCCTCGGGCAGCAGCAGCATGCTGCTCAACTCTTGCTCGGCGCCGACGCGGCTGCGCCCTTGTTGCGCTCGGCCAGCTTGTTGATCAGGCCGTCCACACCGCCACTGTTGATCTCTTGCGAGAAGCTGCTCTGGTACTGCGCGACCAGCCAGACGCCGAGCACGTTGACGTCGTAGATCTTCCAGCCTTCGGCCAGCTTCTCGAGGCGGTAGTCGAGCTGGATCGGATCGCCGCGGCCGCCGCGCACCTCGGTGCGCACGATCACCTCGGTATCGCTCGGCGAATAACGCGCCGGCCTCAGCTGCACCGACTGGTCCCTGATCTGCGTCAGCGCGCCGGCGTAGGTGCGCACCAGCAAGGTCTTGAACTCGTCCTGCAGGCGCTTTTGCTGATCCGGCGTGGCCTGGCGCCAGAAGCGGCCGACCGCGGCCGAGGTCATGCGCTGGAAGTCGACATACGGCATCACCTTGCTGTCGACCAGCGCGTTGATCTTCGAGGTGTCACCGCCCTGGATGCCCTTGTCGGCCTTGACCGACTCGATCACGTCGGTCGAGACCTTCTGGATCAGCGCGTCGGGAGCCTCCTGCGCCCGCGCGGCACCGGCCATCAACAGGCCGGCCACGGACAGCAGCACCAACAATCTCTTGATCATCTTTCATCCTCTTTCTGAAGCGGGCGACCCGTCGCCCATCGCTTGGAGCCGGCGCGCGCGGGAACGTTCGCGACGCCGGCGTGCCCTCCGGACTTTACGGCTTCGGCGCGGAAGCCGGCGTCGAGGCGGCATCCGGGGCAGGCAACGGCGTCGCGGCGGCCGCCGGGTTGACGCCAGGATCGGCGTTGTCCTGGAAGGCGGGATCGGGCGGGTCGCCGTCATACACCAGGCTGCGGCGCCGCGCCAGATAGGCATCGCGCACGAACGTGTACTTGTCGAGCGCGATCTCGTCGAGCAGCTTGCTGGCGTTCAGCAGGTTCGCCCGGGTGTTGACGATCTGCAAGGTCGTGATGCCGAGGTAGGTGCCGTAGTCGTTGAAGACGACGGCCGGCGTGGCCATGCGGTCCAGCGGCAACGCCACCGAGTCACGCACCGACGACGGGCCGAGAAGCGGCCAGACGATGTAGGCTCCGGCGCCGAAGCCCCAGACGCCGAGCGTCTGCCCGAAATCCTCGCCCTGGTGCTCGATGCCGAGATCGGAGGCGATGTCGACGATGCCGGCCAGACCGAAGAAGGTGTTCACGTTGAAGCGCACCAGGTCGCGCAGCCCCGGCTCGAACTTGCCCTGCAGGACGTTGTTGACGAAGGACCAGCCATCCGACACGTTGCTGAACACGTTGGTCACGCCGTTGCGCACGACTTCCGGCACGACCTTCTTGTAGCCCGTGGCCACCGGCTTCAGCACGTTCACGTCCAGCGACTCGTTGAAGTTGAAGACCTTGCGGTTCCACTTCTCCCACGGGTCGAGCTTGCCGCCCGGAGACTTCGAGGTCGTGGCGCAGGCCGACAGCAGCAAGACGCTGCAGGCCAGCACCGCGGTCCGCCATCTCGACGAGGCGCGTCGTGTCATTTTTTCCCTCCGTCCGCGCCGGTGTTGCCGGCGTCGGCCGCCTTGTTGAAGAGGAACTGGCCAATCAGGTTTTCCAGCACCAGCGCCGATTGAGTCGACGCGATGCTGTCGCCGGCGGCCAGGTTCTTGTCGGAACCTCCGGCTTCGAGGCCGATGTACTGCTCGCCAAGCAGACCCGAGGTCAGGATCTTGGCCGACGTGTCTTTCGGGAAAGCATACTTCTTCTGCAGCTCCAGCGTGACCCTGGCCTGGAAGCTCTTGTCATCGAAATTGATAGCCTCGACGCGGCCGACGACGACGCCGGCGCTGCGCACCGCGGCACGCGGCTTCAGGCCGCCGATGTTGTCGAACTTCGCGCTCACCGCGTAGGTCGCATCAAAGTTCAGGCTCAGCAGGTTGCCGGCCTTCAACGCCAGGAAAAGCAGCGCCGCGCCGCCGATCAGCACAAACAGGCCGACCCAGACGTCATGACGGGATTGTTGCATCGTCGTCCCCAGATCAAATCGAAAACATCATCGCGGTGAGCATGAAGTCGAGCCCCAGCACGGCCAGCGACGCCATCACCACGGTGCGCGTGGTCGCGCGCGAAACGCCCTCGGGCGTCGGCTTGCAGGAGTAGCCCTGCAGCAAGGCGATGAAGGTGACCGCCACGCCGAACACGAGGCTCTTCACGACGCCGTTGCCGACGTCCTTCAGCCAGTCGGTACCGCCCTGCATCTGCGACCAGAACGAGCCGGCATCGATGCCGATCATCACGACGCCGACGAGCCAGCCGCCGATGATGCCCACGGCCGAGAACACCGCGGCGAGCAGCGGCATCGCGATGATGCCGGCCCAGAAGCGCGGGCCGAGCACGCGGCGCACCGGGTCGACCGCCATCATCTCCATCGCGGCCAGTTGCTCGCCGGCCTTCATCAGGCCGATCTCGGCCGTCAGCGAGGTGCCGGCGCGGCCGGCGAAGAGCAGCGCGGTCACGACCGGCCCCAGTTCGCGCACCAGCGACAGCGCGACGAGCAGGCCGAGCGCTTCGGCCGAGCCGTAGCGCTGCAAGGTGTAGTAGCCCTGCAGGCTGAGCACGAAGCCGACGAAGAGGCCGGAGACCGCAATGATCGACAGCGACAGGTTGCCGAGCAGGTGCACCTGCTCCGAGACCAGCCGCGGTCGTGCGAAGACCTTGCCGCCCAGCCCGAGCAGGCGCACGAAGAGGCGCGCACCGGCGCCGATGTCCGCGAGCTTCAGGCGCACGGCAAAGCCGAGCGCGGCCGGACTCAGCCAATTCATCAACGAGCCCGCCTCATGCAGCCTTCCCCAGACCGAAGTCATCGGCCACCGGCACCGCGGGGTAATGGAAGCGCACCGGCCCATCCGGCTGCGCATCGACGAACTGCCGCACCAGCGGGTCCTTGGTCGCGCGCATTTCATCGGGCGTGCCACGCGCTGCGATATGGCCGTTGGCGATGAAGACGATCTGGTCGGCGATGCGGAAGGTCTCGTCGACATCGTGCGACACCACGATGCTGGTGATGCCGAGGGTGTCGTTCAGCTCGCGGATCAGGCGCGCGGCCACGCCCATCGAGATCGGATCGAGGCCGGCGAAGGGCTCGTCATACATCACCAGATCGGGATCGAGCGCGATCGCGCGCGCCAGCGCCACGCGACGCGCCATGCCGCCCGAGACCTGGCTCGGCATCAGCTCGCGTGCGCCGCGCAGGCCGACCGCATTCAGCTTCATCAGCACGAGGTCGCGGATCATCGATTCCGACAGGTCGCTGTGCTCGCGCAATGGGAAAGCGACGTTCTCGAACACCGTGGAATCAGTGAACAGCGCACCAAACTGGAACAGCATGCCCATGCGGCGGCGCACGGCGTAAAGACCGGCCTCGTCGAGCGTCGCGATGTCGACGCCGTCGAACATCACCTGCCCGGACATCGGCTTCAACTGGCCGCCGATCAGGCGCAGGATCGTCGTCTTGCCGCCACCCGAAGTCCCCATGAATGCGACCACCTGGCCCCGCGGCACCACCAGGCTGATGCCTTCGAGGATCACCCGATCGCCGTAACCGCAGGTGACGTTGCGGAGTTCAACGAGAGGTCGGGGAGCATCGGGTGCAGCGGAAGGAATGAGGCTCGTATCGGTCATGAACCAGGGAGGGCCAGGCAGGGGCAATGCCGGCCGATGATAGGGGATAACGCGCAACCGCCTCCGGCGTGCGCCTTACGCCCCCTCCGCGCCGCGTGCTCAGCCGCCTGGCGCGACCGAATCGCCGCTGTCGAATCCGACCTCGACCCGAAGGTGCACGCGCACCGCGTGATCGCGGATCTGCCCCGGGCTGAAGCGGGCGTTCAGGAAAGCGGCCCGCGCCGAAGCTTCGAACGCAGGCGGCAGCGGGGGACCGTCGACGCGCACGCGCACGACGCGCCCGGTCTCGTCGATGAAGAGCGACAGTTCGGTCACACGGCGCAAGCCATCGGCGGGGGCGTCGGCGGGATAGTCGATCACCACCGGCTGCTCGGGGATCGGGCCGATCGACAGCGCGGAGCGCGGGAAGTAGTCGTCGTCGCTGTCGCCGCCGACGGGCAATGCAAGGACGGGCAGCGGACCCGCGTCGACAAGGGGAAAGTGCGACGCGGTGAAAGGCAGGGGCGCCGGCTTTTGCGCAGCGTCTTTCGACGTCGCCGGCGCTTCGGATTCGGCGAGCCCGAACGATGCACTGGCCGTTCGTTCGGCCGGCAGCAGGCGCATCCGCATGGCCTGAGCCCCCTCGCCCGGCAGCAAGCGCGTGCGCTGGATGGAGCGCGCCGGCAGCACGAAGAGCACGGCATGCAGTTCGAGCGCCAGCGCGAGCGCCAGGCCAAGCACCATCCGCCTGCGCCGCTTGGCAGGGGCACACGGCACCGGTTCCGGCCCTGCACCAGGCAGCAGCCCCACTGCATGGCCCACGGAGTGCGCCGCCTTCAGTTCACCAGTTCGCGCCAGGAAGTACGGCGCAAGGTCGGGCTGGCGGCCGGACCGGCAGGGCCCTGCTGCTGGTCGAGCTGGTTCAGATGGTCATGCGTGTCGTACACCGTCTTCTCGGAATCGGTCCCGGCCGCGCCGGAACCATTGCCAGTCCCGGTCGTGCCTGGGCCGGAGCCAGTCCCGCCCGTGCCGGAACCAGTGCCAGTCCCGCCCGTGCCTGAACCCCGCACCGTCACCGCCACGACGCCCATCACCAGGGTATCGCCCAGCTTCACGGAGCTGCCGCTGCCGTTGGACAGGTCGAGCTGGTACATCCACGACGACCCGCCGAACTTGCAGGCGTCGGCGCTCGGCAGCGCCGAGAACGCCACGATGGCGTTGCCTTGCACCATCGGGTCGATGGCGACGCGTTCGCCCTGGGTCGGCAGGTCGATCTTCCAGCCGGCGTCCTTCGACCAATCCACCGAGCTCGCCGCGAGCTTTGTCGGGTCGGTGGTGCTGGAGCTTGCCGTGACGGGCCGATCCACCAGATGTCCGCCGGCACGCACGTCGCCGAGGCCGGTGCTGGTCAGGGTGTCCTTCACGACGTAGAGGGATTGCTGCGTGGAGTCGTTGACGTCGCTCGCTGCGAGATACCGCCCGGTCCCGACGGCGACCGCCGGCAGCTTGGTCGAGCCCGCAGTGATCGACACTGGCTGCGGTGCGGTGGTGATCGGCTGCGGCGTGCCGTTGATCTGGAGCATCGCCAGCAGCGTGACGCTGCCCTTCGGCGGATCGCTGCCATCGACGTCGAAACGCCACAGGTTGCCGAGCAGGTCGCCGCCGTAGAAGCGCAGCGCGGTGTTGTTCGCCGGGTTGTCGACCCAGGCGCTGATCTTGGCCAGGCCGCTCGGGTTCGCCGGCGAGCCGGCGCTGGTCTTCAGATCGAGCAGCTTGGCGCCACTGTTGGCGTCGAGCACGAACAGATGGCCCAGGCCGTCGTTGTTGTTGTAACCCGAGCTCAAGGCGACGGCCCACTTGCCGTTCTGCAGCTTCGTGATCACCGGGTTGCCGAAGCTTAGGCCGAGGTTGGCGTCGCTGAACTCCCACAGCCGCTTCGGGTTCGCCGGGTCGGTGACGTCGAGCGCGTAGTAGCCCGTCCCGCCCGCGCCGAGGCCGCCGACCAGGATGGTCTTCCAGTTGCCGTTGCCGTCGACCACATCGCCGGCGACCGGGGTACCGTCGACGTAGTACTGATGATGCGTGGGGTAGGCGCTGTCGGCCAGGCGGTAGAGCTTGCTCATCAGCGGGCCGGGCACGTAGGCCCACAGCTCGTCGCCCGGCGCGACGCCGTTCACCGTGGTGCTCGCGGCGGAGAAGGCGTGCAGCATGCCGTCGTTGGCCGCGGCATAGACCACAGGCAGGCGCGTGGCGGTCTTCGCGGCGAAGTCCGCATAGCCCGTGTCGACATAGCTGAA
>Ga0105239_10001465_pt1 | contig 31372 bp, 26 predicted proteins | sample KBSC44metaG_FD_92761 | JGI IMG/M metagenome (GOLD analysis project Ga0105239, IMG submission 92761) | Corn rhizosphere microbial communities from Kellogg Biological Station, Michigan, USA - KBS C4-4 metaG | ecosystem: Host-associated > Plants > Roots > Rhizosphere > Soil | place: Michigan, USA...
CTTCTTGTCCGACCGCTCATTCCCAGGAAACTTCGGTGCGGTAAGTCGGGTTCGGCTCTCACCCTCGAGCTTGACCGTGATAGCAGAGATGGCCGTGTCATTTGGCAGGATGAGATGGACGGAGCCGGTTAAGAAGTCGAGATTGGTGTAGCACCTATTTTCCGGCTCGTCAAGAACGATGCGGACCGACATGGAACTCGGATGGATCAGGCATCAGAACAATAGGGTTCTTGAGGAGAAAGGAAGAGCGCAGCGAGTGTATCAAGTACGCTGCACCGAAGTACGTAAAGTACAGGAGACACTATTTAAAGTGCTCGCAATGATGGGTTGGACGGAGTCAATGGAGCGCAGGACGCCTTGCAAGGCTGAAGCGACCAAGCGCCGGAGACCACGGGAACGACGTCTAGTCTGATGCAAACGACTCTTATTGTCTCACAAGGGGACAGTGTCTGGGCTCGATTGGAGGATGAGTGCGAATAACCAACCATTTGGTTGCAAAGGATCGCTGGAGGAGGGTAAGTTTTAGCGTGAGTCAGTTGCAAGGGTTAATATGGCAGCCTGAGGATTGCAGTTGAGATAAAAGAGTTGGAGACAGGAAAATGAGGGGTCCGGCACGGATCAACGTTATTCCAGACGGACCACACACTTGTCGGATCATTACGTTAGGTAAGTAGGGACCAGCCATCTACCCGAGCCAAGGGAAACAAATAATATTTCATCTCTGTGAATCCGGAGTTTGAAGGAGGGCCTAGGTATGGACTCGGGATAAATCTTCAAATTGGAAGAAACAGATTATACGAGATCGGGCCATGATGCAAGGCCCTGCACTCGCCGCCCCCCATGACCACCCTCATCGTTAACTCCACCACTACTACCCCACAACGTAAGGAGAGGCCTACCACGAAGAAATCACGTCAACCAGTCAAGCACACCAAGACCTTTTCGGGATGTTGGACCTGCCGCGAGAGGCACGTAAAATGCGACGAAGGCAAGCCGAAATGCAATCGGTGTCACAAAGCCGGTGTAGAATGCCAGGGTTACGGCATCAAGCTTGTCTGGATTGACCCTGACACCCAGGAACGCGAGCAGAATATCAGACGCGCCATTGGCACACCGGCCGTCTACGATAGGAGCTCGAGCTTCATGAATATCGATGTGGAGGAGACCCTTGATGATCTGGAGCGATTCTCGATCAGCGAGACAAGTGGTAGCCCAGATGCGTTGTCGCTGGGACCGTTCTCTGTCTTCAATGTAACTCCCGTCGACTCGCCCAAGCCGCCAGTAGGGCCTATTGATGACTTCGCCTCCATTAATGTGGAAAGGATATCGCCGTTAGCCTTTGGAGTAGAAGAATTTGAAGACACGAGTTCCGGAACTGTGAAGGAGGAGTTTGACGACGATATTGAGATGGTCATTTCCTCCTCCACACTAAGAGACAATCCTGTGGCATTGTCGCCAGCCGGACCAGCTGCTCTTGTCAGCTATTCAGGCGGTACTGCCAACAAATCTTCAAGTTTAATGCGCTCAAATCGCCCTCGACTCTATATTACCCGTCATCTCGACCTCCTTCCTCGACGACAAGACCAGCGACAATTAATTCATCACTGGACAAACTTCGTCTGTTGGCACCTACTACCGGTGGACCAGCCATCCAACCCGTTCCGATCAGTGTTCACTCCAATGGCACTGGAAGGTCTCCATACACCTTCGTCCGCCTCCAACGGCAGCATTGCCCTCTTCCACGCATTATGTTCGGCATCGGCGTTCAGCCGTTCCCAGCTGCTTGACGGCGACAGCAAGACGCTCACACTCGCCGCGAAACACTACCATCTTGCGATCATGCATTTACGCCACAGTCTGAGTACACTCACCTCCTCATCGCCAGCACTCCTTACCGGCGCAGAGGACAGCTCTCCTCTCTCGGCTTCAGCCACTGACCTACAACGCACGTCCATCCTCGCTACGATCACGATGTTCTCCGCAATGGACATGATCACAGGTCGCTTCAGCGAATGGCGGACGCACCTACAGGGCGGAGCCAGCTGGCTCGCAACACTCAACAGTTCAGTGTGGCAACACGACAAGTCGAGCAGCATGGTGTATCAAGGGTACCTGGCGATAGCGGCGCTCTGCAACATCAATCTCCCATCCAACCTCGATGTGGAGAACGAAGATCTCTTCCTCGACGGCCGCCACTACATGCTGGATCGCTTCTTCGGGTTGACGCGCCCGATCCTGCGGCACATCGTAGTGATGAACTCGCTGATACGCCAGATCTCCGAGGCCGCCGCAGTCGGACTAGAGCAGACGGCCGCCACGGCCGCCAGGCTGGACGAGCTTGAAGCACAGCTCTATTCGCAGACACCCGACACGCTGGACCTGTCAGATCTACCACCGACAGCAGCGGCACTGACGCGCAACCACGCCTACGTCTTCTACCACGCAAGCCTGATATTCTTCGCTCGCGCGGTGCGCCGCCTTCGCCCTGAGTCACTACGGGTTCAAGCGCTCGTGGAATGTGCGGTGCGGCAGCTCGAGGAGATCGAGATGCTCGGTGGCGATGGCGTGGGCTGCACGCTCGTGTGGCCCGCGCTCGTGGTTGCTAGTGAGTGCCTGAGCGAGGAGTTGCAGGCCAGGATCTTGGCCTGGTACAAACTCAAGAGGAGGCACGGGTTCATGAACTTGGAGATGAGCAAGGACATCGCCAGGGAGTTGTGGCGGCGGCGGAAGGAGCTGGAAGCTCAGGGCCTCGGTGACATCGTTGACATACAGTGGCAGGATGTTTTGAAGGATTTGAACATGGATATCGTGCTTGCTTGATTGTGTGTTTTAGTTTGGAGACCTTTAATCCAGTAGGAAGTTTTTTCTTGGAGGAATTGTTGAGGAATTGAGTAAATGTCTTGCATTTGATATATTGTAAATATATTAATTTTGGAAAATTTCCTGGCTTAAACTGTCGGCCGGGCTACCCTAGTCACCTGAAGCTCCAGAGGACTTCTGCACTCTATCCTCCAGATATTGAACTAGAATAGACAGTGATTCTGTCCAGACTCCATCTAGAAACTGCGATTCAAGCCCAACTGGGTTGTCACCCAGCATGCGGTAATTTACTTCACGGCGCAGTATACCTTGGGCTTCAGAGTCGAAAAAGACCAGGAAGTCATTGACGGTGAATGAATGAGCGCTCTCCACATAGGGGCTTAGTGGCAGGGGTGCTTCGGGGAAGAGTATCTCGAATATATCATACCATGCATCATACGCTTCCCGGCCTGTGACCCTTCGTTTCAAGGCCATCAATTGTTCATAAGTCATCTTTTCTTCGAAGGGCGAATCCACGCTCTCACACGCCCTGCTCCGGACATGGGTTTGGAGTATTCCCTGGGTTTTGAAGGCAACAAAACAACAGGGACAATAGTGGTCAGGCCGTCGGTGTACCCGGTGGAGGTGTTGTTTCAGGCGATGAATTCCTCTTAGGCAGCAGTTAGAACACTTACGATAGTTGATCTCTGTGAGATTATCTGCTGAGTATCGTCGACGGTCGAATTTGAAGTAGGGACAAGCTAGAAGCTTGCAGTCCACTTCGGATGTGGAAGATTTGAGACGCTTTGGATATTTCGATCCTTCCAACGCATCTTCTTCAGCGTCCTCACTATCTCCAGTCACCTCACGCTTGCGCGACGACCTCTCAACATTGGTTCTAGACGTGCTAGGCGATGTTGATGGTGTGCTTTGTTGAGTTTCACGAGATGTACCCGTAGTAGATCCGACCTGGGAACCGCGACCAATCGCACCGGCTAGTGGTTGAGAGCGACCGTCCGGCAGTATCGGTGGATTCCCATGAGCTGTGTCGTGAGTACGCGTCACACGAGATCGCTGATAAAACGGGCGGCCTGGAGTTGCAACTGAATAGGCAATAACCGTGGACTGGGAAATATACGCAGTGACAATTGATTGGGCGATTTCGTGCAGACAATCCAAGATATCCGATGGTCCACTCTTGTAGCTGGAGGGAGAGACCATATCACCGAAAACAAAGGAGGCTTCAGCTTCTGACGCACACCATTCCAGTGGCGTATCGGGAGCCTCGTTGTACGACTCAGGAGAGACAAAGGGTGCCTTCCGTGTGTTGATATCCCAGATGTCGGATGGTAGATTGGTCGTCCTTGTAGAATCCTGAATGGACACCACTGTCCTCGTATTACTCGGTTCAAGTACGGTTTCCAACCAAGAGGTAACTTTTCTTGACGTGTGATAACCTGTGGTAGCTGGTTGAGATGATCCATTGCCGTTGCATGTCTGTCCAGCCTCGTTCTCACATGCAGTCTTACAGATGTCTCCATGCTGGCTAAACTCTAGGGCTTGGTCCTCTTCAATATAAGGGAATGGTAGAACGACACCGGAGCGCGCAGTAGTCAAGCTTTGTGTCAATTCTGATGCGGATGCAGTGCTGTAGGCGCTATCGGTACTGTCTTCTGCCGGCCCCTTGTCTGCCACCGGTGATACACTAGCGGAAATTCCCTCCTCAAACACATCTGGATTCGACACTGAGCTATAGAATCCTGTCGCTGAATTGTAACAGAACCATTCAAGAGATCGTTTATTGGAAGTGCGAGCGAATTGGCCCTGGCACTCATAAGCACCAGTCATTTCGCGGCATATTTTGTTGATCTCGTCGCCCATCCCGAAGAGCTGCAAAGGATCATAGGTACCGTGTCGCGCGCTGTCGATGAAGGCGTCTGTTAGCCTGTTTAATCCTTTTTTCATGGAAAAGTCTTTGTCAACCACAGGAAGAGGACCGGATGCCAGCATCTCGCGAGCGGAATTGGCCACATCAGAGAATTCTATCATGTCATCGTCATCCGATTGAAAATAATCAGCTTGCAGTACAAATATGGCTCTGGCGCCATCGTCGTTCTCTGGAGTAGCCAGAGTGTCGTGCTAGAGTGATGGGAGTAATTCGAGGGCTTTGGTAGTAATGCGCAATATCCCGAGATTGTAAATCATCGAAATTCGCTGTGTATCAACAGGAGACAACGCCTACACGACAGGATATGAGACCCAGAAGATGAGGGCGCCATATGTAAGACTCTCTGGGATGACCCATGGATCAGATCATGCACATCAAGCCAAAAGATATCCACAAGTCAAGGCAAGCAACAAATTCAGGGCAGGCAGCGGCAGCACTTCCCCAGAAATAATCCCATTGGTCAGTTGGAAGCTGCAACCAACCCTCAGCGAGAGCACAGTTGTGCAGACGATACATGAGCATGGCGTTGGAGTTGAAAATCCGCCACAAATCATGTTCTCCGAATGCTGGTTACGGGGTGACGCTCGGTTCTATTGGCTGGCCATGCCTTTGCTCGCGATGAGGCCAAGTAGACGAGAGTAAAGCCCAGTTTTTGTGCTTTGACATTATGGAGTACTGGCTGCCTTGGATGCAGCAGATGGTAATTTTGAAATACTGAGTCTCGCTTAACCGTGCATGGTTAGGAAAAGAGGCTCGGTGAAGTCTCGACTTCTAATTAGAACTCCAAGCAATTTAAAGACCCGTTTGTGGATGAACATTAATCCGGAGCAGCGATTCAGGCCTCAGATTTGGCGGCGCCGCAACTCTGGGCACCCCCAGCATGAGAGCCGTCTAAACCGCCAGGCCCAAGGCTGGGCAAGGCTTTGGCCAACAATAATCCCCTCATCTCAACTTGAGGGAAAACCTACATGAGAGGATGGCACGCTGCACACAAATAAGACAAAGCGAAGGAAAGACCTCCGATGTACTGCAACTGTTTCCTTGGGTGAGATAGCAGATGTCTCTAAGGCGTATTCCAAGCGCAAAGCCACAAAATGACATACGTCGCCGCTGAGCTGGCTCCATTTCCTTAGCCACGGCCACTCCACTCAACTTCGTTTCTCCCTTCCAGGCCTGCTCGCAAAATGTATCACCTCGCTCGATCGCTCTACTTATATGCAACTAGCAAGCCAGGTATGCCGTCACCGTCACTACTGGGTGCAATAGGTCTCAAGTCAAGGCTAACCAAGACCGCCAGAGTACTCGATCATCCTCCTCGGCCTCGACAATGCGGGCAAGACCACCCTATTGACGCAGATCAAAGCCCTCTTCAACACGATAGCCGACCCAGCAGCGGGTCCGACAGGCGATGCGGCACCGTCAGAAACTGCAGGCAACACCGTCCCCACGGTTGGACAGAATGTGGCAACCATTGATCTTCCAGACATGTACCTGAAGATATGGGACGTCGGCGGGCAAATGACTCTGAGAAGACTGTGGACGAGTTACTACAAAAGTGCACACGCAGTGGTGTTTGTGGTGGACAGTACGGATGTAGGAAACGGCGAGATCGACGAAGCGCCCGAAACACCAGGCTGGCACGGCCGAAAGAAAAGTTACATTGGCAAGGCCGATGAGGAGGAGCCCCAGACGCCTTGGACGCCAATGACACCGATGAACCCCGGGAGACTGACATCTGGTTTACCTCAGGGCAGGCTGGACGAATGCAAAGCCGTTCTCGAGAGTGTGCTTGAGAATGAAGACACTGCGGGCATACCGATACTGGTTCTGGCAAACAAACAAGACCGTGAAGACTCACTCGAGGTGGTAAGGATCAAAGAAGGGTTTGTACGGAAAGTTTTTGAAGGCGAAAAGGGTGGAATGATTCGAGACAGCCGTGTATTACCAGTGAGCGCCCTTAAAGGGACAGGTGTGAAAGAAGCGGTCGAATGGGTCAAGAGTCGAGTGGTATGGAATAAAGAAGGCCGTCCCCCAGTCATGAGATGATTGATGAATTATGATAAAGAACAACACAGAGAATCACCCTGGCGTCCGCGATGGGAACGAAATCTAATTATTATGAGGTCCCAATTCGGGCAACCTAGGCTTATCACTGGCAACAAGCTTCTTTTCAAACGAGATACTGGAATGAGGTGCAGCGCACTGAGAATGCCCTGATATAATAGGGCCTATACCAGGACTGGCACGGCTGTTGAAGATGCAGAGAACCCTCTAACAATGTTGGCGAACACTGCCTCACATCTAAATCGGCCTCGAGGGAGCTGGAGGTGGGCATATACCTTGCTTGGTATGGCCATCATCCTTCGCAGGCACTGACGGGGGCAACACCAGTTCACTCCACCCACTGTTCTGACTTTTCGTCAAATCCGATAACAGCGGGGTCGACATTCATCTGGGTCAGCATCAATTGCATCGTGAAAGCCTGTTGTCGGTATATTAGTGTGCACAAAAGGGCGTGTAAGGCAACGAACTGACCTGATGGACGATGGGTTCTTGGGACTGGGAAGGCTCGGATTCGACTGATGATGTATCATCTTCATCTGACTCCATTAGAGTGTTCTGCGAGCTACTAGCATGATGTGCATGTCGTCCGTCTTCAGCCCATAGAAGTTTGTCATTTTGGACTTGTCGTTTCCAGGATTCCAACCCGCCCATATCGTCAATTCGGGCTTTGGTTTCAACGAAGAGGTCATCGGCAGCATCACGCGCGACTGACTTCCACTTTGCGGTTAATGCCTCTAGCTGGTCATCTTGACATGAGGCCACGATTTGCAGGGCTTGTTCAGCAATGTCAAGTGACTGTCGTAATTTAGCCAGTTTTCTGGCAAGTACGGCATTCTGGTTTTGGCCCTCGTCAGGAAGGCTTGCAAGCGATGAGTTGGATGCCTTTGCTGGTGATGCATGATGGGGAGCAAGTGCGGGTTTTATGGAAAGTGTTGCACCACGAATAGAAATATCACTTCCGTCGCTCAAGGCGGTCCTGGTGCCTGTGGTGCGGAGCGGTGAACGAAAAGGCTTATTCAAAGTGATTTGGGTTGATTCCAGGCGTCTCCTCTTTGCAGGATGCATGGCCCGTTCAGTTGTGATTCAGTGGTTCGCAGTGCTTGCCCCCGTCACCAGCTGGGTGGTGATCTCGGCAAGAATGAGCAAAGCAGCCGTCCATCCAGAAGATGGTTGGTCCTCACTTCTAGGGCTGGTCAGTTTGACGAAACCAGGGGGAAGATCAAAGTGTCCCCGAGAAGTCACGCAGGGCGATTAGACGCTTGACTCGGCTGTTTTCAGCTAGTGGCGACGGCAAGTCCCACTAAACCGGGCTTGGTGCGTCTTGGCTTCCCTGCATTCGCAGCCGCGGCCACTAATTGCGTACCTCGCTATACCTAGATAGCACTAGCGTTCCAATACTCGGAGTGGTTTAGTGGCTAGTGTTGCTGCTACACACAAATGCCTCCCTTGTCATCCCTCCCTCCCTCCCCTTCACTCACACACTCTCTCCTCGTCTGAGCCTGAGCGTCCTCGTCTCTGAGACTCTGACCTGACGCCTCGCCATCTCCGTCTCCGTAACACTGCAAACCAGCACTGGCAGCGCAGCCAGACCCAACCCAAAAAATCCCATCCATCCCAATCCCAATCCTAACCCAACCTTGGAACCCATCATTCCAAGCCAAAGCCATCCATCATGATCCGGCCACACTCATCCACTTCCACTTCCACGTCTCATCCCCTTCATCTCATCACTTGTCACCACCACCATCACTCCTCCTTCCGCACCATGACACCTCGTTGCCAACAACTCTTCACTTCACCAAAACCTCAACCCTGACCCCAACTACCAGCATCTCACTCTCAGCTCCACTCTCCTTTACCGAGAAATAATTATTTAGCCACCATCTGACCTAAAGTTGGGTTACAAAGGGCCTTGACTTCAGCTTGAGCCAAACTGGTTTTGCAACCAGCAAACTTTTCAACTGCTGCCTCTTTGTCTGCTCCTACCAATACCATCACCATCACCACCGCTATACCCATCAACCCTCGCCCTCAGTACCATTCCAACAGCTAAATCCTACCCTCACCCATCGCCGTTAATTCTTCCCCTGCCCTCTAGACATCACACTCCCGCCGGCGCGCGTTGGTGTCTAATCACCAACAACGATGGCTGTCTCATCATCAAATACGACACGGTCACCTTCAACTGCGACCAGCCGAGGAGATAAGAACAAAAAGCAAGCAAAGATTGTAATTCTCAAGTTGTCACCCAAAGTCCTACAACGCTTCGAGCCGCCCTCAGCCAAGGAAGAAGACGAACCAACACCATCCTCAGCATCCTCCCCGGCCCCTGTTGTTGAGGATGCTTCAACATTGAAGGTCCCTGACATCAACGACAATGCCTCCGAGGGCAATTCGACGCCTGCACCCTCGAATGGCGATACCAGTACCTCGGACCCTTCCAAGAAGCGGAAAGGGCCTAGCCTTGGCCCGGGATCCAAGAGGAGTCTGGGACTGATGTTGGAGTCGAATGGAACAGCAAAACCCCGTGGCAAGCCCGGTCCCAAGAAGAAACCTAGACTGTACGTGGCCAATACCTTCTCGTCTCCTTCAGAAATACTAACTTGTTCGCAGAGAAGATGGTACCATCGATCACACTGCCACCAGAGTGTCGGCCGGTGCTGTAATTGGATTCACCGGTCACAAACTCGGTCCTAAAGCCAATCAAGGAGCTATCAATGCTGGCCTACGAGCACTGGATCGTTCCGGAAAGCCTTGTCGCAAGTGGAACAAGAAACCATTCCAGCTCAAAAGCTTCACGGGAATCGTCTGGGATGTTCCATCATGGAAAGGCAATGAGCGACTGAGAATGACGAATGGTGAGGAGTCCAGCGATACCAGGGAAATCTCACAACAGAGCAGCAGTGATATGAAGCCCAACGAGAGTGACGTTGCAATGGACAGCAACGCTGGAGATCAACCTGATACCATGCTTATGTCGACTCCCGCTGCAAGTTCCCCAGCCCCGATGCCTGAACAGACACCAAGCATTGCCGCTCAAGGCTGAGGACCCTCCTATCTGCCAACAGTATTTCATTACAATGCATCAACACATCGTTTCGCATGTCAACATCTTGACGATGATTGTCTTCTGGTTGCAAGACATGCTAGAATACAACAGGAATCAAGAAAAAATTTGGGATCGGGCGATTTTGGGACTATTATCATTCAGCGTGGAGTTTATGGAACGAGGGGCAGCTCGTCCGGGGTGTGACGGACTATCATGGATCATGAAAAGGAGTGTTGTGTGAGGTAGAAGAACCCCAGCAACTATTATGGGTATACAACTATTGCCAAATGGCATTAAAATGGGCATTTTGTTCTTCTTATCACAGGATTTGGGTGAGCTAGTTGCTACCCTACAAACAGCAAGTGGATCCCGGCGCGCGGGATCATGTACAATTAGACCGATGATATGATTACTCCTTGGTCAGCAAGGATTAAGAAAAGAGCGTAATGGCCTTGATTCCACGCGTCAGTACAATTACCACTATCCTAAATGTCCCAACATGTCCAACGCCTGTGTAGTCAATACCCAGGTTTGACATAGGACCTGAGCAGTCGTTTGTGACTGATCAGGTCGACACACGTGATTAGTTATAGCCTCCCGATCGGGCACCCGGGCACCCCCGCATCATGCCTACAACTGCGACACCGTGACAGGGGAAGGTGCAAGTGTTACCGGAGTCGCTTGGTCACGTCGACCGCCCCAAGGCATGACAGCATCAACACTATTAGCCATACTACTCAAGTCTCTATCAGTCTGATAACCAACCAAGCAACCACCCATCCACCCACAACCACCATCTCCCTCATTCCTCGCCAACTGTGTCTTCGATCCCATCACTAGTTTGCCCATTCACCTACGCTCCTCACTTGTCAAGCAACATGACCGTCCGTATGCTTATCCTGCCTTGAAGAGTCTCCTGCCGATCACCCTGTTTCATTCGACAACAACTCCAACATTACCTGTCCTCCCACCTTTAAAGGCCAGGAAATCCGTGCTTTTTCTGGTCACTCTAGGCTTCTGAATTCCGAAAGCGATGACAGACGGCGCAGCATCTGGTAACAGTGCTCGACCCAATCAGTATGGTGGCAATATTCCTAGAAGATTATCATATGCCTCTGTTGCTTCCGGCGCTACCTCACATCAACACAATCTAACTCCTACCCGGTCTGGAGCATTTGCGCATCTGGTTGGAGCAAGTCCTAGCACTTCTTCTCTCCCCATCTATCATATTGGTGAACAATACAACAGAAGGGCTTCTACCCAAGACCACGATTCCTCCACACGGACGAATTGGCGTGACCCCGTACCTCTACCTGCATATTCAAGAAAGTTTGCCAATATACCCTCCTTGGGTACTGGAACTATGGCATCCAACCCCTTTTTTATCCCATCTTATCTCCGCCATTCTCGCTACGCTGCTAAATTAGAGGCTGCTCATAAAGAGAAGCTCAGGAGGGACAGAGAACAACTATCCTCCGGCTCCTCGGCTCATAATCCGCTGTCTACTAGTGCTGGTAGCAGTAATGTGCACCGTATGGCTCCCTCCCATCGAGGGATGACCTACGACATCATTGAAAGCAATCCGCCGAAAGACGAGGAACAGCTGATGCCATTGCCAACCGGGTGGAGTGAACAAGACAAATATCCCGGCTTGGATGTTATGAACGACGGGCAGGACCTGAAGTACAGTGGCTCTGCAGGCAAAGCCGAGATTGAGGCTGCTTCCGTGCGTGCCGATTATCCTATGTCACCTGCCTGCGGCATCTATTACTTCGAGGTTGAGATCAAACAGAAGAGTCGGGATACTGCCATAGCCATAGGCTTTTCGACCGCAGAAGCGTCTCTCGAACGCCTAGCTGGTTGGGAAACCCATTCCTGGGGTTATCACGGCGACGATGGGAAGATGTTCTTTGGCGAACAGTCGGGCAAACAATATGGTCCCACATTTGGCGCTGGCGATGTCATCGGCTGCGGTGTCAATTTCAATTTGGGCCATGCCTTCTTTACCAAGAATGGGCAGGATTTAGGAGTCTGCTTTCGCGAATTGAAAAAGGATTTGAGACCCTTCCCTACAATCGGCATGAAAAAACACTCCGGCGCGCTTCTGACTGCGAATTTCGGCCAGCGGCCTTTCGTTTTTGATATTAATGACAAGATGTATACGGAAAGAGCTCGTGTGTCGAACGACATTGTGCGAGCAAAGACCACAGCACTACGACCACCACGGGAGGAGAACAGCTTCATCCAGGAGCTCGTTGCTCAATTCCTGGCACACGACGGCTACGTAGAGACTGCGAAGGCTTTTGCTGAGGAGATTCGGGCGGAGAAACAGTCATTGAATAATGCCCTTCCTACAGCAGCACCCGCTCGCCCGGAAAGAGATGACGCGGATGCGGGTTATCGTCAGCGTAAGCATACTCTTATCCACAAATTTTCTACCTACTAACCGAACAGAAATGCGACGAGCTATTCTTTCCGGAGACATTGATCAAGCCCTTGAAGTCACTAATTCGCACTTTCCCACAGTGCTTGCTGAAAATCCAGACATCCTCTTCCGACTCAAGTGTCGAAAATGGGTGGAGCTGATTAGCAAAACTACCGAACTCAATAGAAAACAAGCCCAAGAGGGACGAAGATCAAGTAGCAACCACTCCAAAGGCTTTGGCGTCGACAATGACTTTGCTCAGGCTATGGACCTTGACAGTCATACCGAAGGAATTCAACCAACCACCGAATCCGACAAGGCCCCGTCAACAGATAGTTTCCTTCAGTACGATCAACTAATCAATGAAGCAATGCTGTACGGCCAGGAACTTCAAAGGGAGTATCGTGATGAGGACGGAGAATATGCAAAGACCCTTCAGGATATTTTCAGCCTTGTTGCCTACAATGACCCGAAGGATAGCGTTCACGGTCACTTGCTAGACTCCTCCGGAAGGGTGACAGTTGCTGAAGAATTAAATTCTGCAATCCTAGGTACGTTATATTCTTTGATTGTTCCTGTGCAATGATACTAATTGTTACAGTCTCCCTTGGTCGGTCACCCTCTGCTGCTTTAGAGAATACTTGGAAGCAGACCGAAGTGCTGATCGACACGTTGAGCCAAGACGGTGGACCAGCCGCATTCGTTAACCTCCACTCAACTTTTGCGTCGTAGGCGAAGTGCCTTACGATTCCCCCTTTGGCCCACATTTTTTTTGTCGCATTGATCTGGGTCCGGCTTAGTTGCCAGGCCTTCTCTCTCACTCACTCTTACCTGTGGAGATGTCTCTAGATGTCGATTCTACGCCATACTTAGTGATGGAGAATATAGGCCGGGGCTTCCTTCATGAAATTGAATATTATGTTTGTTGTGCCCATGCGATGATGAGTGCTCTGAAGCATCGACGGCCTTGCTTGTTTTGGGGGGATTACATCCATTAGCTTTCGGTCCGGGTTTGCATCTTCATCTGGTCACTCCTCACTCGATACTTCAGGGAATAGGGGAAGCAGCATAGACGAATTTGATACTACGCAGACGGCGGCGTTCCATTTATTCCTGGTCTGGAACTGATTGAATTGTAGGAAGGAGCGGGGGTGTGGCAATACTGGTCTTGCATTCGGATGACCGAAAGGATCCGGATATTCGGTCTTGACAACTACTTACTACGTACCACCTAACTTGATATATAAACATACTGCTCCATTCAGTAGTGTAGAGAAACCCACTATAGTATGTGTGTATTTTGAAGGCTCTCCCAAGAATGTTTCCTTGTGCAAGGGGCACGTGAAGGATTTCCAGTCAAGCTTGCCGACTGGAGCCCCCACGGTGTGGTACATCGCTCTGATACGGATGACCACCATATACTATATGACTTGTACGTCCAGGCTAGCAGCAATTCGTAGGCTATTTTCTCGGTATTGACAGAGTTCTTGACCAGTAAACAAACCCTACATAGGTACCTTATGCAGGTGTTGAACTCCAAGCGTACTACCATATCACCGAATTAAAGCAAAGAAGCGATCTCTGTACTGCTGTCTCTAATGGAATCAAAGGACACACACATATACTGGTTGTGCGTCTTGGTCTAGCTGCTTAGATCTTATTTATCAAGGATATTGGACATTGAAAACATATGTCTCGTCCCGGCGAGTGCAGAGCTCAAATCTGCCATTGTGCAACTCCTTGAAGCCATCATAATCCGCTCCCGGTATGGCATGTCTCCCAACTGAGTTCTTCATGTCATATCTGACTACGACAGAACCACCCAGGCGGCTCTTGATGCCGATACTTTGTACGTTCCCATCATCCCAGTGGATACTTATCACAAAGCCTCCCCTAGAGACCAGGCCCTCCACCCTGCCAGAGCCCCAAGAAGCTGGGAGGGCGGGTAAAAGCCAGATCTCCCTGGTACTCCCTGGGCTTTTCACGAAATGGCTCTGCAGTAGCGCTTCCGCGACACCACTGGTGAAGCCAAAGTTCCCGTCAATTTGGAACGACGGGTGCGCGTCGAATAAGTTGGGATAGGTGCTCTGGGCGAAAAACTCGGAGATGTGGTGTGCGACCTCCTCGCCTTTCAGTAAGCGAGCATACCAATTGATAGTCCAGGCTCGTGACCACCCAGTGCCAGCTCCGCCGTTGGTGAGACGGTGTTCGATAGTACGGTTCGCGGAGTCCCAGAGGGTGGCATCATAGCTAGATGACCCTGGCGGAAGAATCTGCGTACCGGGATAAAGCGCGTAGAGATGCGAGATATGCCGATGACCTGGTTCAGCTTCCCGGCAGTCGTGAAGCCATTCTTGGATAACACCAGGGTAGCGCTTGGATATTTGGGAAGGTGGAAACTTCGCCACAGTCTCCCGGATTTTTGATATGAAAGAAGGGTCGATGGGATTTCCTGGGAGGGATGAGACTGCGGACACAAAGCCATTCAAAAATTGTCTGAGAATCTGAAAATCGCAGGCAGGGCCAATGGTCATCGCGCCAATGTTGTCACCAGGAGTGTAGTATACATTTTCAGGAGAAACGCTGGGGTTAGTGACAAGGTAGGTCTCGTTGTTCAAGTCAAGGGGCTGTAAAGTATCGAAGAAGAATTCAATTGCGGCAGCCATAGTGTCAATCTTACTGAGTAAGAAATCTGTGTCTCCAGTAAAAAGATAATGGTCCAGGATATGAGTGCAGAGCCATGCGGACGAGAGTGTCCAGTAAGCGGCAGCAGGCCATCGATCCTGTGGTGCAGAGTCACCCCAGATGTCTGTGTTGTGGTGTACAACCCACCCAGAAGCATTGTACATCTCTCGCGCAATCTCTGTGCCAGACTGACGGATGGTCTCAATGTGGTCAAACAGTGGGGAGTGCAGAGAAGGTAAATTTGTGACCTCAGCCGGCCAGTAGTTCATCTCTGTGTTGATATTGACCGTGAACTTAGAACCCCATTCCGACACGTAGTCCTTGTTCCAAATGCCTTGTAGATTTGCAGGCAGGGTTCCGGGTCTTGAGCATGATATCAGTAGATAGCGGCCATACTGGTACTGAAGTGCAACAAGGCTAGCATCACTTCCACCAGCCCTGAAAGTTTCGATCCTTTTGTCAGTAGGAAGCGTCAAGGCACTAGAGTCTGGGTCACCGAGCTGCAGTGTGCAGCTTTGAAAAAGAGCCTGGTAGTCCTTGATGTGTCGAGAACGCAATTCTGTGTAGGACTGTCTCTTAGACCTGTCAAGCGCCCCTTGCACAGCTGCAACGGGATCAGGAGTCCTGTAAGTCGTAGCTGCCGTGAAGAATATGATGGCCTCCGTGGCATTCTGAACCAGCAAGAACTCGCCCAAAGCCTCAACGTCCCCATCGGTCTGAATGTTGATGGCAGCTGCGAAAGTGAGCGGGTCAGGCCCTCCGGAGCTTCCGATCATGAAAGTGGTATCCTTTCCATCATTGTAAGATTTGTCATAAGCCACATTGAGCATTCCATAAGGTCTGTGTACCATAACGTGAAAGGACAATTTCAGGGCCCCCGTGGCTGTGTGCCTCTGAACGATGATATTGTCAGGTGCGGAAGCAAAGATTTCGCGCTCATAAAGTGTGTCATGGGAAGAGAATTTGACGCCCGCAACTGCGGTCTCAAGATCAAGCCATCGTTCATACTCCAATACTGAGGACTTTGAGATTGCGTCGAACACCACCTTCATCTCTCCCAGGGTCTCGTAATGCCGCATGCTTACCGGAGTCGACGCCATTCCGAGATTCGCAAGTCTCTCTGCCGCTTCAATCTTCCCCTCGCGCAGCAATTGCCGCACCTTCGACAGAGACTCTGCAGCATTCTGATTCAGCCTCGACAGCTTACCGCCCGACCAGACAGATTCCTCATTGATTTGAATGCGTTCATGGTCCGGGATGCCATATATCATGCCTCCCAGCTTTCCGTTGCCAATAGGCAGTGCATCCGTCCATTCCTCTGAAGGCTGCCTATACCACAACCGTAAGTCTGAGCGGCGCGTCATGCTGCGACACCAGGTATGGGGAGTTGAGGTTATTTAAATTATGTACACTACCTGGATACTCAGTCATGGCTATTAATAAGGAAGATGGGACTTGCCTTTGAGACCAGATCATCAAGTGCATTCTCGAAACGCTTGATATATTAGGGTACTTCCAGGTGGAAGACTTGTAACTCATAAGATCAAAGCCCCTGGTTTGGCACGATATGAACATGGTTGCTCATTATCATTTCAATTGAGGCGGCGGTTATTTAGCTAATTTAGCCTTTTATCAAATGAATTACTAAGTATAAATGAAGGCCTTATAGCATCACCGGCGTATGATTCAAGGTTGCATTTAGCGGACTATTGAGCCCCCAAACTATCTACTAAGCCTATCCCCCGAAACACTCCCCGGCACAGGTCACGGTTAAACGGCTCTGAGCTCTGGGAACGCCTATGGGGAAGGGTGCCACTTTTAAGATGGCCTGCTTACGACTCACCCGCTTCTCAATGTCTTACTCTTGTAATAACGTTTTAATCTCTGCTATTACATCTATTCAGGGTCACCATGGTCAAAGTGCATCTATGTCAGTCTGAAATGCAATTGCAATTGATCTCGACTCTCAGGGTTCCAATGGCAAGGCTGAACGAGCTTAATTTTGTCCACCTGTTGCTCATCAACAACATCGTGAGAGGGTAGTTGATGCAGCGCATGAGTTTTTTTGAAAAATAAACCTCTCAACGGCTTCACAGCCTGCATATCCTACCGATCGGGTGGTCTAGTAAATCGTTGAGATATATATTGCTGCAATAGACTCCGATGCTGAGAGTTATTGCTGAGCCTGCTTACGCTCAATCACGTCCAACACCATTGCACTGGCTTTCTTGACCACTTCTTCGTCCGCAGGCGCGACGCTTTCACTCCAGAGGACTTGCTGGGCCACGCCCTGCCAGATCATTGCCACCGTCCCGGGGATCACCTGCCAGCCAGCAGTCTCGGCAAACTTATAGAAGGACGTCCGAATTTGTGGGAAGTAGCACATCTCCAAGACAATGCCCTTCTCGGATGCAGGGTCCGACATCAAAGTCTGCGATATCTTTTGTGCCAGCTGTTCTTCCGGTGTCGCAGGAGCGTAGTCGGGCACAGTGCCGACAACCAAATAAGGCTTTGGAAGCCTTTGTGCTTGCTCACATGTACTGACATGGATGATTGTCGCCGTCCAACCGGCCACCTGAGAGAAGGTCTCGACAATGGCATCAACTTCGGATTTGAACCTGTTGACCATATATATAGTCCCCACACCCATGAATCTGTGAAGAGTGTACAAGGCAGAGCGGCAAGCACCCCCTCCGCCGACTACCAACGCCGGCCGTGACTGAGCTGCAAGAAGCTGTTCTGGTGAAGCGTGGCTGGCAAAAGCCTCACGGACCCCGACGCAATCAGTGTTAGTTCCGATGTATCGGCGCTGTCCCGCAGGCGACAAACGGATGAAGACTGTGTTGATGGCACCAATCTCGCGCCCTTCTGCAGTTAAATCATCGATTTGCGCCGTGAATGTGACTTTGTGAGGCATTGTCACTGCGCTGCCCACGCAGTCGTCTTGTGGTAACAGAGATAACAAGTCTTCCTGGTTGGTCGATTCGAGAAGCTGGTATGTCCATGGCAGACCAAGCAATTTGAACAGCGTGTTATGTAAAAGGGGAGCAAGCGACTGCGCTATGGGATACCCGAGCAGATAGGTTCTGCATGCTCTAGATTCCTGGATCGTCTCCCTGAGCGACGAGCCGTGCTGGAAGGAGTCCTTGAGCGTAGAAGCCAGAGAAGGCACCGGGATGGAGGCCTTGTTGTCTGCCATGGTTATCGTAGAAAACAGACGACAATTTCCGGAAATGCTGTCGCCGTCACCCTTAAGGTGTCTGCTGGTAGTTCGATGATACCTATATACCCGAGGCTGCCGTGGAGAGATCCCCACGAAGAAACCCCCAATCCTCTAGGGAGCTTCGCTTAGGAACTCACCCGGGTGCCCACAACTCACCGGGTACAGTCGGACGACAGTCAGAGTCCACTGCCTAAGTCCTACAATGTCCGATTGAGAGATTGCAGACTCTCTTGTGTGCGCAAGAACCTGGACAGATAATGAATGGTTTGTACGCTTCGAACGCGCCTCGAACCGCCGATTATCCCAAGGACTGAAAACGGAGGACTCGAGACTCGAGACTCGAAGCCAATGTGTTGGACGAAAGAGTTGGGTCTTCTTATCAATAAATTGTATGAAAATATATAGCTTCTCAGACACTATCCAGAAGACTCGACGTTTTCTACACAACCGAGTATTATGCTCAAGTCCAGCCTCGATTGGCCATTACGAAGAAAAGGTCAAACTATTGTTGCTTCTTATTTCTTGGAACCCAGTCACCGATCGAAGTGTTCAAGTAACTATTATCTGTTATGTCTAACTATCAATTATGGGGGGAGAAACCATGACCATCATGGGTCATGGTTATCGTCGAGCTTTCAGCACCCAACACCAGCCCTAGCATATATCGACTCACACCTTGTCCTCCGCGCGGTTCTGCTCCAGATGGGTATAATCGATCTTGTCGGCGATGATCACGTTGTTATTCTGGAGCTGCAACCGCCTCTCGGCAAGGATACGGTCTGTCTCCTGTCTCTTTTGCCACGCCCAACCCTTGACGTTGAACATGACATCCATATCTTCCAGAGCGACCTCCTTTGTCTCTGGCAAGAAGAAGAAAACAAAGATGGCGCCGATGACCACGGAAGTCCCGAAGAAAAAGAAAACGCCATATTGGATGCCTGTGATCATGTAGGGCGTGGAGTAGGCAATCATGAATTGGCCAAGCCACTGAGTACAGGTCGTGAAAACCAAGCAGACCTGACGCACTTCGATGGGGAAGACCTCAGCCCTAAAAAAGGTTAGATCGAGTAGTTCAGAATGTCCAAGACCACTTACGAGAAGATCCAAGGAATGCCATTCCACGATATAGCATAAAAGATGGCGAAAATGTAGATCATGACAATGGCAACGTATGCGCCGCCATCTCTAGGAGGCGTCTGATTGAACGAATTCGACATTTTGGTGTAGCCTCCGAGATAGTACATGGCAACTATTGCACCGGTAGATCCAACCAACATGGCAGGACGTCTTCCAAAGCGGTCTACGAGGAAAAGCATGAAAATCGCCGTCATGCTGGCCTTTACAATGCCAAAGACTCCCGTGGCCAGGAGGCCGACGTCAGTTCCTGTGAACCCGATGGACTTGAAGATGGTGGGTGAATAGTAGTTGAGGGCATTGATGCCGCTCAGGTTTTGTAGCATCATCAGCGCCATTGCGATGAGAAGGCGTGTGCGAACGTTGGTGTTGTAAATTTCCTTGAGTTTCGCGAGCAGGCTGGTTGCGCTCTCGGCGTTTTCAGCCTCGATCTGCGAACGAATGGCGTGGAGTTCCCAGGCGAGGTATTCGTGCTCCTCGGGGAGTTGGCGGAGAGAGGACAAAACGCGTTGGGCCTGGGCAAATTCCCCTTTCTTCGCCAGCCATCGGGGTGACTCGGGCTGCAGCGCCATCAAAACGACAAGGAACGTGCCTGGAACGAACTGAAGTGCAAACGGAATGCGCCACTGGGCATCATCTGAACCGGAGATGTTCTTATTGACGCCGTAGTTGACCCAGAAGCCCACAATCTGGCTAAATTGCAGGACAATTTCGAAAATGCCGATCAAACGCCCTCTGATGGCGGGCGGAGAACACTCAGAAATATAGACGGGGACAATCAAAGAGGAGGCCCCCACAGCAAGACCTGCGCACATCCGTGAGTACTCAGGCGTGTGCCCCATGTTGACAGGTCAAGAGAATTGAGGCCTTACCCGTTAATACACGGCCTGCGTAGATCAAGCCGAGTTGACCAGTGCTCGCAACTTGCAACACAGTGCCAACGTTGAAGACGGCGCCACAGACCATCAAAGTCTTCTTCAGGCCGAGGCGCTCGCTGATGATGTAGCAAAGGATGGCCCCGAAAAAGCAGCCAGCTTGGAAGGTACTGACAATGTGGGCGGACAGGGCAGATCTTTCCGCCGAGCTGGCATGGGCTAGTCCAAACCTCTCTCGAAAGGAGGGAAGAGACAATGAACCTCCTATGAATGAGGAATCGTATCCAAACATCGACGAGCCCATCGCTGCAGAGATTGCCAATGCATAAACCTTCCAGTTGTAGACCTGCGGAGGGGCAGGGTTGGAGGAGAGATCTTTGGGGGCAAGGATACCCATGATGTTGATGCGCGGAAAAATGTCTGAGGGAGTAGATGGCCTTAGACAGCGGTGTGTTGTCGTCTCAGGTCAGGTTGGAAAGTCCTCGAAGCGAGGGAGAGGTCGAGTATTAAAACCACACTCCAATGCGTCTTGGTCCTTTCTGCGGATATTGCCTCCCCGTGGAGTCCTTGCACACACTCCTTGTCACCCCGCCATAAGCCCCTCCCCCAGAGTGTCCCCTGCTCCCGGGCAGACTTTAGCCGTTCACGTGACCGACCCACTTGTAGAGGATCCACACCGACAGCCAGTCATCCGGTATATAAATAACAACCCAATGGGACATTTCGCTTGAGATGGTACGGATACCAACCGCTATCATACAATATGCCTGATTTGCATACTCTACCAGCGGGGTCTAGGCCCGAGAAGGCTGTGCGTAATAACGGACCGGATAATCTTGTGCTTGAGCGTTACAAGCTGAGAGAACTGGCCGAAGGATGGCCTTCATATCGGCAAGTGCCTTGCATCCTGCTCACCTTTGACCCCATCTGACGAAAGTGGCTACAGCGATGCTTGTGAATGGGAGAATTTAAAATCCATTTTCCACCCAGATGCATACCTCTACACTACCTGGACGGGTAAGACACACTATCTTGATTTCATTGCGGGATCTCAGAAAGGAATGGACAATGGTGCATTCATTATGCATCGCTGCCACGGGACCAGCACCGACATCAACACGGAAGCCACTCGGGCCGTGACGAAAATGAAAGCCACCATCACTCAGCGGTTTTACTTTGACGACGGCGAGGCAGACGCCGAGAGCGACTGTCGATTTTGCTTCTTTTGGTTGAAGACCGAGAGTGGGGAATGGCGAGCACGATATGTCAGGCACTGGTACGAGAAGGTAAGGGCCCATGTTTCTTAGTCTCAGTTCTACTTGTCAGTGCCACGGCTTACGATCCAGGATAAATTGATTCCCGTCAACCCCAACAAGGTCCCCTCGCTAGATGAGGAAGCGCTTCAAAAGTTTCCCAGCGGATATCGATACCTGGCCTACTGCCAAGAAAAAACCATGGGGGTCAATGTTTTATTGGACATGCCGGGACACAGACGCGAGCAGAGCGACTTACCTGGAAGTTTCAAGAAATGTGGAGATAAACATGACCTGCTGTATTGGCAATGCAAAAAGTGGGTTGAGGGCGCGGAGGACTTGGACTTCTAAACAAAATGGCAGGCACTATCTCAAGAGGACGGCGAGGTTCCTTTGGTTCTGCCAATTCAGGGGCCCCGGGAATATGATATAGTGATAAAATGGGCGAAGGCTGGGTCTGGCCGGATATCTTAGAGTAGAACAAATATCAAAGCTCAGGGTATAGCTCTGAGCACCCCTATTGACGAATGCTGTCGGGCTGCGTTCCGCATTCTCACCTCGTTACGGGCTGCTTGATCGAGAAAAGACATAATACTTTCCTCCCCAAGAAATGCATGCCCGTCGGAGCGGATGCAATTGGCTGGGCTGGGCTCATCCATTTGGGGTACGGATAAATGCCTAAGCGACCGCCACGAGGGTGAACAGCAACCTCGATTTCTCCCAGGATGGGGCCCGATATGATGACCTGTTCCGTATCATGGCCAAAAAATTGTCCACATCTTAAATGAATGTATCGGCAGCCTGGAAGCTACGGTGTCTCACTACTTGTTGCCAACGATTTCTAGGCCATGGCGCTCAATGATTCTTCTAAAGATGAGCGCGCGTTCACTTATTTGGTGGGCATCGGCGTCACACATTCCATTGCACCGTTAATGCATAACTTTGTCGCACAATCGCTTGGCTACAACTGGAAGTTCATCGCTCAAGAATGTCCCACGGTGGAAGACGCCGTGGCTCTTTTTCGAAAACCCACTTTTGCGGGTGGAGTGGTGACTATGCCTTACAAAGGGATGATCATGAAACATCTCGACGGGCTCGACGAGCATGCCACCACCATAGGAGCCTGCAATAACGTGTATCGAGCCGCGGACGGCTCGCTGCGAGGGACCAATACAGACTGGCGAGGCATCAAAGGCTGTTTATCGGATGGAGATCCGCAGGGCATGGGAAAGGGCAGACCGGCTCTCGTGATAGGCGCTGGAGGTGCCTCCAGAGCCGCACTCTATGCTCTGTACGATCAGTTACAATGCAGCCCGATCTACATTGTCAACCGGGATGCCGGCGAGGTCGAGGCCCTACGGAAGGATGCTGAAGTCTACGGCGGCGGTGTCAAGATCGTATGGATTCGCTCGGTCGAAGAAGCAAAATCACTAGTGGCGCCATACTACATTGTGGGTACGGTGCCCGACTATGAACCGCAGAGTCCCGAGGAAATTGCAGGCCGGGACGTGGTCGAGTATTTTCTGTTAGACGCCAGTACTAACAACAAGGGAATTTTGCTGGACATGTGCTTCAAACCCCGACGGACCAGGTGGTTGAAGCTCGCTGAGAAACATGGCTGGAAGATGGTTGAAGGAACGGGAATCATCGGCCACCAGATAGAAGAGCAGTACCGACTCTGGGTTGGAGAGCAGGCCGCCAAACGCATAGACGTCAACGCGGCACGGGCAGTGCTGCACAAGGCGGCTGAGACAAGTCCGGCGATCAACTTCTAGGGCATCTTTTTATCCAAAGCAATTAAAGGGAATCCTAAATGATTTCCTCAACGTGGACGGCAGTACTTATTATAAGTTAGACCACAGGTTCTCCTTGGAGATATGGTTTTCCAAACAAGAAATCCCAGAACGCCAACGAAGGTGCTCTCAAAAGCAGGTGGGGACCGGAATAGTTTTTAGCCGCTGGAAGCGGGACATGTATAACGTCGTGATTCCCTCGCTTGAGAAATATTTGTGTCTCCTCTCCCTCAGCAAGTCTTTTCTCATCTCGTCTCAACCATGTCCTGCAGGCCAGCCATCGCCTCAATGTCCCTCGGTCGTGCCTGGGTTCACGACCTCGAGGGAAAACTACGAGAAGCAGCCGAGGCCGGCTTCGAGGGCATTGAGGTTTTCTACGAAGACCTGGAATATCTGGCCAAGAGAGACGGACAAGAGGTGACTCCAGAAACGCTTGTCCGAGCAGCGGAACAGATCCGAAGCGTGTGTGATGGTCTCAACTTGACCATCATCGGTCTTCAGCCGTTTTTATTTTACGAAGGTTTGGTCGACCGAGAGGAACATGCGGCGAAAATCGAGAAGCTCAAGATCTGGTTCACGATTGTCAAAGCCCTCGGCACGGATATCATACAGATTCCGTCCAACTTTCAGCAGGGCGGGATTTCCGGAAACATGGATTTGATCGTCCAGGATATGAGAGAGGTGGCAGATCTCGGCCTCAAGGAAGACGTGCCGGTGAGATTTGCTTACGAAAACCTGGCCTGGGGCACCTATGTCGATACGTGGGAGAAACTATGGGAGGTAGTTTCACGGGTCGACCGTCCTAACTTCGGATGCTGTCTGGATACATTCAACATTGCTGGCCGCGTCTGGGCTGATCCTGCGAGCCCGTCGGGCAGAACTTCCAATGCGGACGAAGACCTGAAGGCTTCCTTGGAGAAACTTGTCAAGACAGTCGATCTCAAGAAGGTCTTCTACGTCCAGGTCGTGGATGCTGAGAAGATGGACCCTCCTCTAACGCAGGGTCATCCATTCCACGTCGATGGCCAACCCTGTAGGATGAGCTGGAGTCGAAACGCAAGATTGTTCCTCTATGAAGAACACAAGGGTGGTTATCTTCCGGTAGTCGAGGTGGCCCGAGTTCTCCTAAAGGAACTGAGCTTCGAAGGATGGGTATCAATGGAGCTTTTCTCCAGGAGCATGTCGGACCCCGATCCCAGTGTCCCCCACACGCATGCGCAGAGGGGGATCAAGGCGTGGCAGAAACTGACACAGGAACTGAGTTTATAGGTCATTCTGGGACTCGGGATTAAGGATTGAAAACAAGTCGGGATCAAGCTCGCCACCCACAAAACCAAGATTTTGTGCAAAATCAGATTGATCATCAGGCCTTCACAGATCAGCACGAACAAGACTCAACAGATGGCGTGTCACTTACCTCCTCATCGGCACTATCCACGGCCCTTGGTTGAAAATAGTATCAAAATCATTAACGTCACTCAATTGGTCGGCGCTGGGCACATCAGGATTTTCCAGATCACCACTAGGTTCCAGTTCTGCGGGGAAAGCCTGGTTCGTGGTGAGCCCCTGATGATGGGTGGTGGGAGGTTGCACCTCTGGAAAAGGTTGAAATAGCGATATTGGATGGCGCTCGGCGTCGGCACCCGTGTTACTGGGAGTCGGATGTGCAGCATCCATAGCTAGGGAGGCCGTTCCAGGAAACGGTGAGAGCGTCCCCCCTGGAGCTTCTAGATGAGATTGTTCGATTTCAGCAGCCTCATGTGGCTGGTTCGCTGAGCCGCAGTCCCCCGTTTGCCAATATTGATGAAAGCTTTCCTTCAACTCGAGAAGCCGCGCCATAGCCGAACATGCGCTGCTGTCTGCCTCCGGGTGAACTAGAACGTGCAGGCAGGTCCAAGCTTGGGAGGCGTAGCCCAGCAATAGCGGGGACTGCATGCCCATGTCTCTTGACATAATGTTGAGCAGCTCCACAGTAGAAGTGGCGCTTTGTTCTGCTAATTCAACAATAGAGTCTTGGAGGGTAGTGATCTTCATGAGCAAAGAGCACATGACGAAATTCCACATCAGATGTAGATTCAAAAGCGAGGGATTTGAGAAACTAGAGCTTGAGATCCGATGATGTCCTGGCAGATGTGCCTTCCAGGCCTGCAAAGCAGCTATCCCTTCGACAAGCCTTGCGTCATCCACATTTTGTTCATTGATCTTTGCCAGGTGATACATAAGCTGAGTCATCAAATTCAGGATACTGAGCGACCGCATCGGGGCTTTCTTCCCGCCGGTGGCAACGGTTGTACATTCTGAGGGCGGAACCCAGTATTCCCATTCTTCCACCGAATCTTCGTCCACCTTGGCAAGATAGATTTGGTCGCTTGGTGGAAAGTAGGAGCCTTTTCGCAAAAGGGAAGAGAGATAGTTGTCAAGCATGATACACCCAAACAAAACGTGCAAGTAGCGCGGAGGACGATATTGGCACACGAGAAGCATTCTAATCGCTGCACCGATCGTCGTCCACGCAGCATTAAGCTGACCCAACCCGATTTTTAGGAGTGTAGTAATTAAACTGGTTTGGATATGTCCCAATTCTGGTTGCTGTTCGTGTTCATTGATTTGCAGACAAAGACCGAGCAAGACCTTCTCATAAGTGAGACGTACCTCCGAACAAAAGCGCCTTTGAGCAGTCACTAGGGCAGATATAGCCCAGAGACACGATCTCAGAGCTTTGTCGCTGTTTGTAAGTGCCGAAGGAGGAGTCTCCGAATGTAAAATGCGCAGGATATCCCGGCGTTCCAAGACCGGGAACCAGCACTGGATTTGCGCAAAATAAAATTCGACCATGTCCGATATTTCGAATGGCAACGGGCTATAAGGAAGGGTCTGTGTTGGGGAATGCCGAGCAGGAGGAGTATTTGAAGCCACTAATGACTGCCGGGTAGGTTCTTCCAGACCTGTAACCTCACTCGGCTGCTCATCCTCGGCGTCTGAGTAGACGACGGGCGAAAGAGCTACACTGGAAGTGCTAAAAACATCCTCTGAGGCTGCCAAGAGTAGCTCAATGTCTTTTGAGAGACCAGATTTTCGCCAAGCTTCGACAGCGACATCCGTGAACCGGTTCTCATCCAGTTCGCCTTGTAAGTCTGGCGAACGGAGCGATGCTCTGATGTTCCGTTCAGTTGCGGGAGAGTTGCGGGCGATTGTGCCTAGCAGTGCTTCTAAAGCTCGCACATAACCCGTTTGCAACCCACGCTTTCGGAAACCCTGATCGTAGGAGCATGCACGTTTCGTCGAGACGCAGACCAAGCAGGACGGATATTCACCCCCGCATTTGGACTTACGCTTTCGACATTCTTTACAGGCTTGTGATATTCTTTGGCGTTTCGGATATGGTGGGCCTGATTCGGACATAGGCCATGAGCTGATAAAATTTAGACGGTCTCCTCCAGATAACTGCGCTCTGCCCAAATGTCTCGATGAGGTAACGCTGTTGCGGCTTCGAGGTAGTTTTGGTTAATGCTTCAACAGGGACAAGGTGTAGACCTTTGACGACCGCGCTGGAGTCGCATCAGACGTCTTTGGAAACTGAGCTGGATGTTTTGGGGGTTGTTATTGGCGGTTGATGTGATCAGGACTAATATCGTCAAATTAGTGGTTGCATTGGCAGTCACGTGATCGGCAATGTCTCTAGCCGACAAGGTTTCCCTTCAACTGCAAACACTCTGCGCTGAATTTGTCGTTCAGCACCCCCAGAAGTCTTCCAATGCCACCGTATTTTGCGCGCATCAAGACACCCTCATCGTTGCTATTTCTTCTCCGAACACCGCTGGCAATGCTGAGGCCAGGCTGAGGGCTAATCTGGGATGCAAATTAGTGGCCATGAAGCGGAAGGCTGAGGCACTTGAAAGCGCCCGAGAACGTTATCCTCAGGGAACGAACAGCCATGCCATGACTTCTGTCCCGGAGGCCGTATCTGGTATCTTCAATTCCAGGACGTCTTCTCCAGGCCGACTCGTTGGCCCTGATGCTTCCGACACAGTCACTCTCCTGGAACCGCTGACAACACCGACAGCTAAACTCGCGTACAGCTCCCGTGCTAGCATACTTCTGGTTGGGTTTCCACGAGCCGGCAAACATACTCTCTCTGTGATTGCATCCATGGTTCTGCGCCGTCAGTATGTGGACTTTAGCAAGGCATTTGAGAAGGCGATGGGCATGACACCGTACGACTATATATCCACTCATGGAATGCCAGCTTACCGCGAGGCTGAGACGAAAGCCACCAAGTCCCTTCTTAGCACCTACAGTGATGACCACGTGATTGGCGGTTTGACAGCATTTGGGAGCAACGCTCAAAAGCGGTTATTAAGGGCCTTCGCTCAATTACATCCCGTCATCTACGTTCAAAGAGACAAAGCCGACCTTGGCGACATGTTCGGTGATCAAAACAACCCGGAGCAGTTGTACAGGGCTCACGACGCATTTTACCGTTCGTGTTCGACCTTTGATTTCTACAACATTACATGGACTCTCGACAGTCCCAATGGAAGGAATCCGGCTGGGACGCTGAAACTCAAGCAGACCGAGGTGGATTTCGTACGGTTTCTACATCGCATCTTTGGACGCGCCCCCAAGCTCCTGTGGTCTGTCGGGGCTTTGTCTGCTTCCTACACTTATGTACTACAGGTGCCACTTCACTGGCTGGATGCGCATGTCTTTGAATACGATAAACTCGAATCTGGCGCAGATATGATCAGTCTCGTCGTCGATCCGAGGAACGATGCCGCCGACCACTTTTTGGAATTGATTCCCAAGGCAGTAGCCACGTTGCGAAGACACGCGAGGGCTCCCATCATGATTGATGTCTCCTATCTGGGAGCACAGGACTCGGTCAATTATCTCAAGCTCCTTCGACTCTGCCTTCGGAGTTCTCCAGACTTCTTGACGGTGTGCTTGAGGGTAGACCATGTTCAGGTGAAGTCTCTCGCTTCACTCCGAGGTTCCACTCAAATTGTTGGAACCTATCATTATGAGGGTAGCAACCATGCCGGCGTTGTGGAGGAACTTTCATGGGCTCAAGTACATGACCTTGCGATGCAACTTGCTTGCCATGCTGTTCGCGTTACCCACCAAGTGGCTTCCGCCTCGGAGAATTTGGAACGCCTCTATGACGCTCAGGTCGCTCGGGAGACTTGGACGATGCCACTGATTGCGTACAACACAGGCGCTCTCGGCCGGACTTCTGTCTGTTTCAATCCTATCCTCTCACCAGTGGTTTTCCCTTCCACGTCTACCGACGGTGTCACAATCAATCAAGCCCAAAGGGCATTGTATTCCAGCTTCATCCACTCACGAAAGAAGTTTACTATCCTCGGACAGAGCGTATCGTACAGCCTTTCTCCTGCAATGCACAATGCGGCATATGCTGCGTGTGGCATGCCTCATTCTTATGGATTACTGCAGTCAGACGATCTGAGCAGCATCCACGAGCTCTTGGCCGATCCCGAATGTGGTGGTCTAGCAATCTCTTTGCCTTTCAAAATGCAGGTCTTGCCCATGCTGCACAATATAAGCCCTGAAGCGCGTGACATCGGTGCGGTCAATACGGTAGTCATTGAGCGATTGCAGAATCAGTCTAATCACACTGATACTATCCTGAAAGGTTACAACACGGATCACGTTGGCATTCGTGAGTCTCTTGAGCGAAAGATATCTCCCGCCAACTTCATTCGCGATGGCAGCACCGCCCTGGTGATAGGAGCTGGAGGTATGGCTAGGGCGGCGATCTATGCCTGCCGCACACTGGGGATCAGGATCATTTGCCTTTACAATCGGACAGCGTCGCATGCTGAGGCGCTTGCGGAACACTACAGGCAGCAGAATTTAGATGTTCATGTGCTTTCCACGTTGGAGTCTCAGTGGCCTGGGCAACTACGACAGCCTACGGTGATCGTATCCTGCATCCCTGCTCACTCTATCTCTGGACAGGCAGCTCATGAACTGACGATTCCGGATGAATGGTTGCAAAGCCGAACGGGCGGCGTCTTCGTTGAGGTATGAAAGTACGAATGATCAGTGAATCTGGCTAACAATTCATAGCTGGCGTACAAGCCATTGGTGACCCGGTTGATACATCAAATGCAGTCGAGGTCCACAAGTGGCTGGGTCGTGGTGGATGGCCTCGACGTGCTCGTCGAGCAGGGCATCTCACAGTTCGAGATCCTCACAGGCAGACCTGCCCCAGTTCATGTGATGAGGAGGGCTATCCGACAACAATATGAACTAGTGGGCCCTGCACTACAGTAGATCACCGGAGCATGTCGACTAGCCTTTGTTTCCGGCAGATACGTGGTTTGGAGCCATTCCTAGGATGACGGAGGTAACACCCGGTCACGTGATGTACCGGCTGAGTCCTTTGCCGTGGGTGGAGCTTGCGTTTGCAATGCCCTGCGAGAAAAATAAAGGGTATCTAATACCCTTCGTTCGGGGCCGATGCCCTCCACCTGGACGCTGGAGGTCATCTCATTAATCAATCTATGGCTTCGCACATGACCAATGGCACAACGCAGGATTTGATATCGTCGTATTATGCCCAAGGAAAACAAATCTTCGTCATTCCACTCACCTTTCCTGATGTCACACAAGCAGGCTGCAACCTCGAAAGAATCAGCTATGGAGGCGATGTGTGGGAACTTCGAGTCGACCTGCTAAGGTCCGACGAGTTGACCAAGCTACCCTCCAAGGACTTTGTGCTCTCCCAACTGGAGTGGTTGAGACGAGGCTCGGACTTGCCCATCATCTTCACCATACGGACAGTTTCACAAGGAGGCAAGTTTCCGGATGGTGCAGCACCTGAAGCCCTTGAACTAATGATTCTCGCCGCCCAATACGGGTGCGAGTATATCGACGTGGAGTTTCCTTGGCCCGAGTCTCTGAAGCAAGAGGTTGGCAAGCACAAGGGGACCAGTAAACTTATCGCCTCAGTTCACGACTGGACTGGAGAGATCAGATGGACAGATTCATTGTTTGAGCACTACATCAATCAGGATACTTACGGAGGTGCGTTGCGTCAGACCGTGTAGGAGCTTACCTCAGGTTCACGCTAACAACTCTTGCAAATGCAGATATCCTGAAGCTTAGCTTTCAGGCTTCCGACATTGTGGATTGCCACGAACTGGCATTATTGCAACGGAAATATAGGACACAATTGAAGAAACCCATCCTTTCAGTGGCTATGGGTCCGGCAGGGCAGCTGTCCCGCATCATCAGCCCGATCTCTTTTGTCACCCATCCTCTGATACCGGCCACATCGGCACCGGGCCAGATATCCCTCGCCCAGGTCAACCACGCGAAGCATCTCATGGGTCAACTGCCAAAACGCAATTTTTACATCTATGGGAATAACATTTCTCATTCGCTGAGTCCCACCATCCACAATACTGCGTTTGCCGAGCTAGGTTTGCCACATCATTATTCGATACATGAAACTCTTCGGATTGACGATACTGTGCGCGATCTGATGCAAAAGCCTCAATTTGGCGGCGCGTCGGTCACATTCCCCCATAAGTTGAACATTCAACCGCTACTTGATTCCGTGTCAGATGCTAGCACCAAACTTGGAGCGGTGAACACAATCATCGTTGTGGATGCCAAGTCAGGCCGGACGCTTCGGGGGGACAACACCGATTGGATTGGAATCTCGAGGTGTATTCAAGGCAGCGGATTAACCAAATTTGACGTAGGTCTCGTCATCGGAGCTGGTGGTGCAGCACGCGCAGCTGTGTACGCGTACCGGCAGCTAGGTGTTCAACGTATAGGTCTCGTGAATCGAACCAGGAGCACCGCGGAACGGCTGGTGGCCGACTTCTCTCCATTAAAAATTGACATATACGAGTCTCTGGTTGAAGCGCCGGCCGCAAACGTGATTGTCAGTTGCATTCCCGCAGACAACGTGAGCGAAGCCGACATCCCAGAGCACATTTTCGCGAGGAGCGCCGGAGTGGTGATTGAAATGTCCTATCGCCCTCCGGTTTCTGCTCTTATGTGGGTAGCATCACGTCAACCCGGCTGGAAGGTGGAAGATGGCGTGGCTGTGTTGAAAGAGCAAGCGTATTGCCCACTCGAGATGTGGAC
>Ga0105239_10001466_pt1 | contig 31358 bp, 22 predicted proteins | sample KBSC44metaG_FD_92761 | JGI IMG/M metagenome (GOLD analysis project Ga0105239, IMG submission 92761) | Corn rhizosphere microbial communities from Kellogg Biological Station, Michigan, USA - KBS C4-4 metaG | ecosystem: Host-associated > Plants > Roots > Rhizosphere > Soil | place: Michigan, USA...
CAGGCATATCTAACGCTATGGTAGCCAATGCACCGTCGTTTGAAGAGATAGCGGGACAGGTGTTTGAGTTGCTGCAAGACAAGATATTCGTGGCGCATAACGTGAATTTCGACTACTCTTTTGTAAAGCACCATCTACAGCAGGCGGGCTATACGCTCGATACAAAAAAATTGTGTACCGTGCGCCTTGCACGTAAGGTACTACCGGGACTTAATGGTTACAGCCTTGGTAAACTAAGTAGCCAGCTCAACCTGAACCATGCTAATCATCACCGCGCAGGCGGCGATGCTATGGCCACCGCGGAGCTCTTCTCGATGATCGTAGCGCGCGATACACAAGAAGTGATAACGGGTATGCTAAAAGGCAAAAGCAAAGAGTCTTACATACCGCCACATCTGCCAGTGGAGCAGGTGGACAATCTGCCATCATCAGCGGGTGTATATTACTTCTATAATGCAGTAGGTAAGACCATCTATGTAGGCAAGGCGAAAAACATCCGCCGTCGTGTAAAGGGACACTTCTCTAATAATAAGACCAACAAGCAGAAGCAGGATTTTCTCCGCGAAACACACCGCATCAGTTATAAAGAATGTGCTACCGAGTTGATGGCGCACATACTGGAAAGCGCTGAGATACGCAGGCTTTGGCCTATACATAATCGTAGCCAGCGGGGTTACCTGCCACAGTTCGGCCTGTTTGTATATGAGGATGGTGGTGGTTATAAGCGCTTCGGGATAGAGAAGAATAAACATACTTACAAGCCACTCTATACCTTCAATACCATCAGTGAAGGCCATCAGTGGCTAATGCAGCTCATCAATGAGTTTAATTTGTGCACACGCCTCTGCAACCTTGCAAAAGTATGTGACTGCGAGACGCATAACGAGCCATTCCTCTACAACGAAAAAGTGACCGAAGCTGTAAGCTGGATGCAGAAACACTTGCCCACCTTCGCACTTGTGGATAAGGGACTCGATGATAATGACCGCAGTTGTATACTGATGAAGGAGGGTAATTTCTACGGCATGGGCTATATAAACGACACGCAGGAACTCAATAACCTCGATCTACTGCAAAAACAATTAGAGCCACTACAAGACAATGATTACATCCGTAACCTAGTCTTCCGCCACGCTACCGCCTACCCTGAAAAATGCGTATCGTTTTAACTGGATTAAAACATCACTGTGAGGAATGAAGTGATCTTACACTATATAAACATAAAAGTGTCTGAGAACTACTTCACTAAGTAATAAATATTCGTCACCCACTTTGTTGAATCTTTTTCAGTTGCAGGACCTGCAATATATTCCTCTATCACTAACGCTTGTTGCTGCCCCTTTGCCGCCGCTTCTTTTGCCAGTGCTGCATGTACCCTCATTCCGCCCGAATAACCGCCTGTATAGGTGGCTGTGTAAGCTTTTGCTGCCGGTACCTGTATATAAGTAGCCCCCTTTATTGGGTGCGTAGTATCTGCTACAGGCACTACCGCTGCCATATCGGTGCGCTTATTGATAGTATCCCATGTGTAGTATAGTCCTGCTTTTGGACCGGTAGTTTTCGCAGCGGCTTCCATAGTGTAAGTATCTGCGCAAAACTTTGTGATATCACTCCAACTCACCGTCTTCCGCACACCCTGAAACAGATGCGCGGTATATTGTATCTCCTTTATCTGCACATCGCTTCCCACACTTGGTGTGGTACCTGTCTCTGTATAGGTTTTAAGGTTAGTAAGCCCGCTTTCAAAATCACCACCCAGCAGCTTGTCCATCTTGAGCACGGCAAGTATAGCATTGAAAGGGAAGGAGTAGTGCATGGTAATACTCCACGTAGCCTTCGTCATGCCAGCGGTGTCCTCTGCTTTTAAAAATCCTGCGGCATCCTTCTCAAAAGGCGCTATAAAGTGCAGCTCATAATCCATTTTTGTGCCGGTTACGGCTACATCATTCATGCTGCCCGTGCCGGTCGTTTTTTCGTCACCTACCCACTGATAACCACTACCCGGCTGACCATCTGTGCCGGTGTAGGTTATCTTCATTGTGCTATCCAGTTTATACCAGGGGCTCCAGTGTGTCCAGTTCTTAAAGTTCACTATCTGCGCAAATACAGAATCTTTTGGCGCCTTTATAACAACGCTGCGCTGCACGGTAACATCTTTAGGTTCTATGATAGCTGTTATAAGCCACGCCAGCAATACGATGGCTATTAGCCCCAGTACAAAACGGATAAATTTCTTCATAAGGGCATAAAAATAATTAAAGCAACCGCAATTGTCAGGCTATTGTCCAAAAAAATATTGGCATTTACCATTGTCTATGAAGCTATAACAAACCTATTACATCTATAATCTTACCTTTGCTCCATGAAGAATTTGCGCGACAGCAGCCTGGCTGATCTGGAAGTGATGATGGCGGAGCTTGGAGAACCTAAATTCAGGGCTCAGCAGGTACACGAATGGGTGTGGCAGAAACATGCCGCAGACATACACGATATGACCAACCTGCCAAAGGCGCTGCGCGAAAAACTTGCCCAGGTATACATGATACCAAAGCTAAAAATGCACCACAGCCAGTATAGCAGCGATGGTACTATAAAAAACCGCCTACAGTTGCATGATGGCTACTTTGTAGAGAGTGTGCTTATACCTACCGAAAAACGTATGACTGCCTGTGTATCATCCCAGGTTGGTTGCTCGCTGTCCTGCAAATTTTGTGCTACAGGCTATATGGACCGCAAGCGCAATCTCGATTTTGATGAGATCGTAGACGAGGTGACCCTGCTCAATGAGCTTTCTGAAAAACATTACAACAAGCGTCTTTCTAACATCGTATTCATGGGTATGGGCGAGCCATTGCTCAACTATGCCAATATGATGCACGCTGTTGACAAGATAACGTCTCCCGATGGCCTTGGTATGAGCCCGAAGCGCATTACCGTATCTACAGCCGGCGTGGCTAAGATGATACGTAAGCTGGGCGACGATAAGGTGCGTTTTAAACTGGCCCTATCGCTACACGCGCCTACCGATGCCAAGCGCAACGAGATAATGCCGATCAACGAAACGAACAACCTACGCGCGCTTATTGAAGCGCTTAACTACTTCTACCAGGCCACAGGCAGCGAGATAACGCTCGAATATATCCTCTTTAAAAACTTCAACGACAGCCTGCAGGATGCCGACGACCTCGTAAAGGTGTATCGCCAGATACCTGCTGATCTTGTAAACATCATAGAGTATAACCCTATTGATGCAGCCAAATACGAAAAGCCCGAAGAAGAAACCGTGCAGGCGTTTATGGAATACCTCGGCTCAAAGAAAGTGAATGCCCGCCTGCGCCGCAGCCGTGGCAAAGACATTGATGCAGCCTGTGGCCAGCTTGCTAATGTAGACCATGCTAATTTGTAGTTGTGAGTCAATGAACGATTAACTCATGCAGGCTATACACATCAATAACTGGTATAAGTATCCGTCCATATGCCCCCGCCTGCACTAACGTAGGCAGAGTAATGATAAATTATTTTGTTTGTAAGGTAATTATAGGTCAAATCTTCCGACCCAAAAGGAACATGTACAGGCTCGTGAAAAAGTATTTTTGAAAAATGAATTGTACTGTCTGTAGATGAGTCATAATAGAGTGTATCGTTAATAAACAAAATGGCTCCTGGGGCAACAGAGACTACGGCATACGATGCGTCGCTTAGATAATAAGTAGTATCTCTCCCTATTGGTGGATAAAAACCTTCACTTTGATGATGGAACATCCATGTATTATTAAGCAGCGCCTGATGTGCGGAGTCTGCTCCTATGTATACGGTCTTACTTATTCGTTCCGTAGTATCGCCGTTTATAACTAATGATACGATGTAGGCACCGGTATGGGTATATACATGATCAGGAGCTGCAGCGGATGATGAAGTACTATCGCCAAAATCCCAGAAAGGTGTGCTTGTACTTGGTGCATTGCTAGTAAAATGTAATGTGCTCACCGTATATTGACTACCGGTATAAGCAAAATCATATAAAGGTGCTGATGGGGCAGGAGTAGGAGTAGTAATAACACTGCTTGTGCTTTTTTTACAGCCGATATTGGCGATACAAAAAAACAGAAAGAATGTGCAGATTATTTTATAGCTGTTAATGCGCATAATGATAGTGTTTTGAGTAGGTTAAAGGTATAGTTAAATTTTAGAATTTTGAGTGCGGTATTGATGGCTCTTAAGGTTTTGTATGGTTTATGGGTGGTCAGTTTTTCAAAATACTTGAATTGGTAGTATCGTTGTACATTATGGGTGTGATGCTGCCATTCTCCACAAGCAGATAATCCGCAACTGCAAGGTCATCTTTATATTGTTCATAACAACTTTCGCATGCTTCTTTAGTAAACCTGATTTTGCGCACAAGCAACAGATCAGTATATTTTTCGGCTTCTAAAACATAACAGGGATATTGCGCAAAGGATGTTTTATCGAGTTTGTTACTGATAATATCGTAATTGCTACGCATTGAGATCATTATTACATTTTCTCCTTTTTTTGAAAGGCTATCCATCTTATGAATATCAATACGCGCAGCGGGGCAAACCGGATTCCAGAAATATACATAATAGCGTCCTTTTGTATTCGCAATGGTGCTTAAATCAGTCCCTTCAATAGTTTCGATAACCCGTTTACCGTTTTTATATGCTACCTTATTGCAATAATCGTTTAAATTAAATGGTAGTTTTATAAAACTGTTCGTATCAATATCGGAGATCGCTGCTCTGTCTTTTGTGGGAAGAAATTGCCGATGTTTACTGCCATTTCCACTGACGTAGGTTCGGCAACTGAAACAGATTGTTGTCGCAAAAAAAATGAATGTAATAGTTCTTTTCCCCACGGCTGTGATAGTGTTTGAGTAGATTAAAGTTATCGATTAATTATACATATCGAGTGTAGTTTACAATACGTCAGAGATCTTGCAGAAAGCCATGACTTGCAAAAGACAGAAATGTGCATACACGTAAGCGCTTGCAAAGTGAACTTTGTAAAGCGATCTAATTTTGTATTGTTCTTCTCTCTTATCAGTGGTTTGTTTTGTTATTTCATTTGTTGTTTTTAAGATTTAAAAATGTTCATACGGCTTTAAGCCACTTGGTGTTGTTGGTCAGGCGACCAACAACGGCAGTAATAGGTAATCATGTGGCCGAAGCCGTATGAACACTATTAGAAAAAAGTTGTAGTTGCGCAACTGACAACATATTGATTTTATCGCCTGAACTGACCGACGCGCTCCCTACGAACAGCCAGACTTTGAAAGAGGAATTCACCGATGATTCTTAAGGCAGTGCGACAAACCTCACATGGTACCTAATGATCCTTTCTTTCACGGCACAAAGGTGTATCGGGTATTCATTTCTGCCAAAAGCAATCCGCATGATGCGATTTTAAGTGGGCATCATGCCGTCTTAAACGGGCATGATGCGGAAAGGTATCGAGGACTGGTAAGGGTTTGAGGGTGTTTTGATGTGAAACTACAGGGCAGAATAAATTTTAGTGATTCACCGGATTTATCTTTTGCTAAGATGTATTGCAAAAAAGTGTGTAATGGTTCGGACAGGGTCACCATTACACACTTTATATCTTCTGCAGCGCAATGCCACTATTGTTATTTTTTACTCGCTATCGTAAGCCCACTTGATAAACGTGGCGCCCCATGTGAAGCCGCCACCGAAGGCAGCAAGTACGAGGTTGTCGCCCTTGTGTAGTTTCTTTTCCCACTCCCACAGGCACAGTGGTAGTGTGCCGTTGGTGGTATTGCCAAAGTGGTCGATGTTTATCATTACTTTTTCCGCGGGCAGGTTCATGCGATCGGCAGTGGCATTTATAATGCGCTTATTGGCCTGGTGCGGCACCAGCCATGCTATATTGTCGGCGGTAAGGTCGTTGCGTTGCATTATCTCTGCTGCCACATCGGCCATATTCTTTACCGCGAATTTGAACACTTGTTGTCCCTCCTGGTATACAAAGTGTTCTTTGTTCATGACGGTCTCTATAGTAGCAGGCCTTGCAGAGCCGCCTGCCTTCTGGTGTAGGTAAACACGGCCACTACCATCGCTGCGCAGTACGGAGTCTATGATGCCTACACCTTCGGTGCTGGGCTCCAGTAATACTGCGCCGCCGCCATCGCCAAATATGATAGAGGTAGCACGGTCTTCGTAATTGAGGATAGAGCTCATTTTATCAACGCCTATCACTATTACTTTTTTGTGCCTGCCGCTTTCTATAAATTGCGCACCTGTGGTAAGGGCATAGAGGAAGCCGCTGCATGCCGCGCTGATATCGTAGCCGTAAGCATTTTTCATGCCCACCTTATCGCAGATAATATTTGCGGTAGCAGGAAACTGCATATCGGGGGTAGTGGTAGCGCAGATAACGAGCTCTATATCCAGCGGGTTTAAATTCTTTTTTCTGAGTAAGTCTTTAACGGCCTCTACTGCTATGTCGGATGATCCCTTGCCTTCGCCTTTAAGTATGTGGCGCTCTTTGATGCCGGTGCGGGTCTGTATCCACTCGTCGGTAGTATCCATCATTGTTTCCAACTCAGCATTTGTCAATACGTAATCAGGAACATATCCGCCTACTGCTGTGATAGCAGCATGAATTTTACTCATTTATAGATATTTAAAGAAGGCAAAAGTAAAACAATTAGCTGATTAGCTGATGTGCTAATTAGCAGATAAGTAAATTGCTGATGGCAAATTAGATTGGTCGTTTATGCATTAGCCTAATCAGCTAACTCATTACATCAGTTTAATTATAAACTATGTGCTCATGCCGCCACACACGCCCAGTACATGGCCGGTAGTGTAGGAACTGAGGTCGCTGGCGAGAAAGAGGGCAGCATTAGCTACTTCTTCCGCCTTGCCGAAACGGCCCAGCGGTATCTTTTCGAACCATTTTTCCGCGCCACCGTCTTTGAGGTAGTGCGTCATATCTGTTTCTATAAAACCCGGAGCTATAGCATTGCAGCGTATGTTGCGGCTGCCTATCTCCTGCGCTATACTCTTTGTAAAACCTATTATTCCTGCTTTGCTGGCTGCATAAGCGCTCTGCCCGGCGTTACCCTTTACCCCAACTATAGAACTGATGTTGATGATGCTGCCACTACGCGCTTTCATCATAGGTTTTATTACCTGCTTTGTAAGGTTAAAGACACTTTTCAGGTTGGCTTGCATTACTTCATCCCACTGCTCTGGGGTGAGGCGCAGCAGGAGGTTATCTTTACTGATGCCTGCATTATTAACACAAATATCTATAGCGCCGAAATCTTTTAATACTTCTGTGCATAAGGTTTCGGAAGCGGCATAGTCTGCCGCGTTGCTGCGGTAGCCCTTGGCTTTAACGCCCATAGCAGTAAGCCTTTCTTCGAGCGCTTTTGCGCGGTCTTCTGACGACAGATAAGTAAAGGCAACACTTGCGCCATGTTCCGCAAATTTAATAGCAATGGCCTCACCAATACCACGACTGGCACCTGTAACCAATGCTACCTTATTTTCAAGCAGTTTCATTGAAATGTATTTGGGCTGCTAAAGTAATGATAGATGTTGATATAAAGGCATCATGTGCCGTTAAGAATTACATGAAAATAAAATAGCTGTACGGCAATATGCTACCACAAGGAAATAACGACATGCCACATTTGGCACAACTCTTGTACATGCAAACATTAAAACCATATAAAATGAAACACAACATCAACAAAATTACCATTGTAGCAGCACTAGTATTATTCACGGGTACTTTTACCGCTTGTAATAAAGTTGCACAAGGCGACCCAGGACCGACGGGTGCAACTGGTGCAACTGGGAATGCTAATGTATTATCAGGTCAGGCAACCGTGCATTCTGGCGACTGGATCTGGGATGCCAGTTATGCTGATAATTATATAAATTTAGAAGTAGATGATATTACCCAGGATGTACTGGATAATGGTACAGTATCAGTATTTTTTGCAGATAATAGCAATGGCTGGATAGGTATGCCGTACACGGATTATCCTACCACTACTACATCATATACATATAACTTCGACGCTTATTATCACGGGCTGACAATTACACTCATATATTCAGATGGTAGTAACATAGTGCCTGGCAGCATAACGTTCAAGATCGTCTCCATAGGTGGTGCATTCCGTAAGGCACATACGGGTACTAACTGGCACAATTACAATGAGGTTATGGCGCTTGCACAGGGCCAGCCAACATCTGCTATTTCTATAAAGACTATAACAAAATAAATTACCACTGATAATTTTAGGCCGCTTCTGTAGTTCAGGAGCGGCTTTTTTATCTTTCTGATACGAATAATTCGCCGGCTATTCTGTCGGCAAATAGCTTACCGGCATTTGTGAGTATCAGTTTATTGCCATCCTGTACCAGCCACTTTTTTTCCTGAAACAGATGGCTGTCTTCAAGCACTTCTTTTGCTACATTGCTATCCCACTCCTGTGCTATCCTGTCGAGGTCGCAGCCCCACATAGTACGAAGCGAAGTCATTATATATTCGTTGAGGTGCTGGATGGGTGTCAGCTGTTCTTCTTCGTATAACGCTTTATTTTCGGCAAGTATATTCTTTGTATAAAGGGCGTTGTTAGCGATGTTCCACCTGCGCGCGGTACCATTGAAAGAGTGCGCTGACGGCCCTATACCAAGGTAGCACTCCCCCCGCCAGTAGTTGGTATTGTGTATAGCATGATGGCCCGGTAGTGCGAGGTTCGATATTTCATAATGATCATATCCCATAGCCGCGGCCTGTTCCATCAGTATCTCGAATTGGCTTGCGGCCTGTTCTGCATCAACAGGCGTGGTTTTCTTTTTAGCGATGGAGTTATGGAGCGCGGTGCCCTCCTCAACGGTAAGGGCATAAGATGAAAAGTGCGGCACTTGCAGCTCTTTTACTTTAGTAAGATTCTGTTTCCAGTCGCTATCTGTAAGGCCCGGCGTGCCATATATAAGGTCTATGCTCAAGTTTGTGAAACCCGCATCCTGTGCAGCTTTTATGGCATAGTCGGCTTCTTGAGCGTTATGGGCACGGTGCATGTAGCGCAGGTCCTCGTCGCGAAATGATTGCACGCCAATACTAAAGCGATCGATAGAGGTACTACGCAGTGCCTTAAGGTATTGCGGAGACAGGTCGTCAGGATTGGCTTCGAGGGTAAACTCTTTTAGTTTGGTAACGGGGTAGTATTTGGTAATGGTATCGAATAGTTTATTGATCTCACCGGCAGTAAGCAGGGAAGGGGTGCCGCCGCCAATATATATTGTTTCTACCGGGCCGCCTTGCAAATATTCCCTTTGAATTTCCAGCTCGCGATGCATTGCCGTCAGCACTTCATCTTTCGTCTTCAATGACGTAGAAAAATGAAAGTTGCAGTAAGTACAAGCTTGTTTGCAGAAAGGTATGTGTAAGTAGATGCCGGGCATTTGTTTTTTAGTCGTGAGTCGTAAGTTATAAGTCGTAAGTCTGGGCAAAAGTCGGTTAATAGGTTGAATAGTTGAGGCATTAGTATTTAGTGCATGATGAACAGGGTAGGTATATGAAGTATTAATATCCACAATAGTGTAGAAATGGTGGATAAAATTCGTGGTGGGGTTGGCATTAACGATTATTTTTGTGCTTTCTGTATGCGTTTTCTCCGTTCACTTTTTTGTATTGTGTTGTTGTGTGGCTGTTTTCAGTCGCATGGCGCTGTGAAGTGGGCGCAGTATGGATTAGCTGCCATGCTTGATAGCCAGACAATGAAGCAGGGCGTCCAGGCGATGACCGATAGCTTTATGTGGGTGCAGCCGATGATGGCAAGCACAAATATCATCAATGATGTAGAAATACCACACGTAATGACACCGCAGACAGCGGATTTTTACCTGTTGCTATGCCTGTGCCTGATGTTGGGCTTGATACGCTTCATGGATACACGTTACTTTCTGAACCTATGGAAAGCCTTCTGGAACCCAACTTTAAGTAACCGCCAGCTCAAAGACCAGTTACAGGGCGCGGGCCTGCCTAATCTGCTGATGAATATCTTCTTTACTATGGCAGAGGGGGCGTACATATACTATGTGGTAAAGTTCTTCACTCCACACCACTCGGGGGTAATACCACCGGCATTGCTGATTATAATGCTGATAGGAGGTACCGGGTTTATTTATTTTACCAAGTATGCGGCAGTGCGTTTTAGCGGGTGGGCTTTTAGGGTAGAGGGCATAACGGAGCATTACTTATTTAATGTATTTCTTATAAATAAGGTGCTGGGTATTACACTTATTCCGTTTATTATTATCCTTGCCTTTGCCGACCCTGCGTGGGCGCAGCCTGTAGTAGTGATATCCTTCATCGTGGCGAGCGCATTGTTATTAAACCGTTACATACGTTCGTGGCAGGTGTTCGGGTCATTCTTCCAATACAGCAAATTTCATTTTTTTACGTACCTTTGCGCCTCGGAATTACTACCACTAGCTGTCTTAATGAAGTTATTGGTAAAAGGGTTAATGTTTTATTAATACAATATCAGCACTTTACTCCAACAAAACACGTGTTTATTTCTATATGGCCAAGGCAGTTCGTACAACAAAGAAGGACAGTGAGAAAAAGGAACTTAAGGTCAGTAGCATACTAATAACCCAGCCACGTCCTGAAACTGACAAATCTCCTTATTTTGAGTTAGCAAAGAAATTTGGCCTGAAGCTGGATTTTCATCCCTTTATACGTGTAGAAGGTCTTTCTGGTAAGGAATTTCGCAAACAACGTGTGGATATCATGGAGTTTACCGCCATCATCTTCACCAGTCGTAATGCAGTTGATAATTTCTTCAGAATATGTGAGGAATTGAAGGTGAAAGTATCGCAGGATATGAAGTATTTCTGCATTACGGAAGCGGTGGCTCTTTACCTGCAAAAATTTATCCTGTACCGTAAGCGCAAAGTATTCTTCAGCGCCGATGGCAGCACAGAAGGATTACTGGAGGTTATAGGCAAGCATAAGAACAATGAGAAGTTCATACTGCCTACATCAGATGGCGCTAAGAACGACATAGCACAATATCTCATCAAACACAATGTAAAGTATGCCGAGGCTACTTTATACCGCACTGTATCTAACGACATAGGGACCATTATGCAATCGTATTACGACATGATCGTGTTCTTCAGTCCGTTCAGTGTTAATACATTATTCGAGCACAATCCTTTATTCAAGCAGAATGGTACGCTTATAGGCGCTTTCGGGCCTACTACGTCTAAGGCTGTTGAGGAGAAGGGGTTGAGGCTGGATGTAAAAGCACCCGCCATCAATGCGCCATCTATGGTATCTGCATTGGAACTGTTCCTGGGAATGGGTAAGAAGTAATTTTTTTGATTAGCCGGTGTGATGATTAGCTAATTGGCTGATACGTTGCCCTATTGTCTTTTTTCTTTCTATTTATGGGATCGCTAAGGCGATAATTTCATATTACGTTAGATTGCTTCGTCGCAATTGACGCTTTTTGCTGCGCTCTCCTGCCTGGACAGTTGATGGAAGTGCGGTCAGCTAATTAGTTAGCTAATCATCACATCAGCTAATCGATTATTCAGCTAATTTTACAAGGTATGGCCAATCGACTTATTGAAGAACAAAGCCCTTATTTATTGCAACATGCACACAACCCTGTAGACTGGTATCCGTGGGGCAATGACGCGTTCGCATTAGCGAAGGAGACTAACCGGCCACTGATCGTGAGTATAGGCTATGCTGCGTGCCACTGGTGCCATGTTATGGAACGGGAGAGCTTTGAAGATGATGACACAGCCGCGTATATGAATGAACATTTTGTATGTGTGAAGGTGGATCGCGAAGAGCATCCTGATGTAGACCATATGTATATGGATGCGGTACAGGCTATAAGCGGCAGCGGTGGCTGGCCACTGAATGTATTTGTTACTCCTGATCGTATGCCATTTTATGGTGGCACTTACTTCCCGCCAAGGCAGGGATATGGCAGGCCCTCGTGGGGGCAAATACTACAACGTATGAACGAGGTGTGGACACAGCAACCCGAAGAGGTAACCGCACAGACGGAGCAGATGACCAACTACCTGAAGCAGGCCTCACAAAAGGGCTTTGCGGCAGTGGAGGCAGTATGGGATAAAGACACGTGCAGCAAGATAGCAGATAACTTATTAAAGCAGGCCGATAAAGAAAAAGGTGGCTTTGGCGGCGCTCCTAAATTCCCGGGTACGATGGCTATCAGTTACCTTATAGAGCACCATCATTTTGCGGGTAATAAAGATGCTTTGAAGCATGCTTTGAAAAGCCTCGATGCAATGATGGAAGGTGGTATCTACGACCAACTTGGCGGTGGTTTTGCGCGCTACTCTACAGATAGAAACTGGCTGGCGCCACACTTCGAAAAAATGCTGTATGATAATGCGTTACTTATTGTATCGCTATGTGATGCATATAGTGTGACGAAGGAAGAAAAATATAAAAAAATAATTGAAGAAACGATCGGATTTGCAGAGCGGGAACTAAAGGATGAAAGTGGCGGATATTACAGCGCGCTCGATGCGGATAGTGAGGGCGTGGAAGGAAAATTCTATACATGGACATGGGAAGAATGGGTGAACGCAGGTATGGCGGATAACCACATCGCTGCAGATCATTTTGGAGTAGTGAAGACGGGCAACTGGGAAGAAACGAACATACTGCATATTGCTAAAAACATTGATGATGTGGCTGCTAAACATAACGTTAGCATTGATAAAGCACAGCATGTAATAAATGAAACGAAAAAGAAATTATTTGCCATACGTGCTGCGCGCATAAGGCCGCTAACAGACGATAAGAGCCTGTTGTCGTGGAATGCGTTGATGAATATCGCACTATCGAAAGCAGGTGTAGTGCTGCAGGAGCAGCAGTACATACAACGTGCTGAAACGAATATGCAATGGATGCTGGATACATTCTTTAAAAACGGAGCATTGCTGCACACATGGAAGAAGGGCCATGCGCGTATCGCTGCAAAGCTGGATGACTATGCATACTTGATACAAGCGCTACTTCAGTTAGCATCTGCAGGCGGCAATAATGAATGGGTATTGAAAGCCGATGAATTGGTAGCTATAGTGCTGCGCGATTTTATACATGAGGATGGTGTATTCTTTTATTACACATCGCAGCAGCAAAAAGATATACCCGTGCGTAAAGTAGATACGTACGATGGCGCTACACCATCTGCGAATGCGGTAATGGCGCATAATCTATGGCTGTGCGGTATGTGCATGGAGCGGAGTGAACTTGTTGCACAGGCGGTGCAGATGATGGGCGCAATGAGCAATACAGTAATGCGGTATGCGTATTCATTTGGCTATTGGTCTATATTACTGCAAAGACATGTGGCCGGTATGAGAACGGTAGTGTGCGCTGGCAGGGATGCAGAGGCTTCTTCAAGGACGTTTATGCAGCATTTTAATCCGCAATGCTATACGGTCACTTCTGAAAAAGAAATATCTGTAATGCCTATTTTAGAAAATAAATTTTTTGGTGATAATTTGTATATATTTGTTTGCACAGAGCAAGCGTGTTTAGCGCCTGTACATAGCGTGAAAGATGCGCTATCACTGGTGAAACAATAATGAGCATACTGCATAATAAAGACGGATTTCCGCTATAAAAAGTTAGAAATCTTTAACATTTTTTTTCTAAAAACTTGCATTTTTGGAAAAATCTTTAAATATTGTGCATCGGTTTGTGGTATTTAATTCATTGCGAGCATAAAATCAGTTTATTTGCCTAATAGCAAAACAATAGATAGTAGTATGAAAAAAACTTCCCTGAAGATCTCGGCTTTAGCACTACTGGCACTTGTTGCAAGTTGCGGAAAACCAAGTTCCGGAGGCCAATTAGTAGGCGATCAGACGACTAGTAATTACAAGGCGCCCGTACCATTAGGAATGACCTATGTTCCTTCAGGAACATTTAAAATGGGGGCTAGTGATGAAGATATACGTGGCAGGAATGACGCCTCGATACACACTATGCAGGTCGTAGGTTTCTACATGGACGCAACGGAGATATCCAATGCGGAATATCGTCAGTTCACAAACTGGGTGCGTGACTCTATCGCACATACCATCCTCGGCGATTTTAAAGACAATACGGACGGAACGCAGCGCCTGGACATGAGTAAGAAGATCAATTATAAGGACGCTGATCTGCAAGACCAGATCGCTGCCATGTACATACCTGCAGACCAGTCGGGCTGGGGACGTAAGGAGATAGACGCTGCAAAGCTTATCTATCATTACGAAACTTTTGATGCGGATGCTTCGATACAGCACAGAGATCAGCCACGTACTAATTTTATTGTAAAGACAGATATTCCTGTTTATCCTGATACTACTGTATGGGTACGCCAGTTCTCGTATTCATTCAATGAGCCTATTGCTGCTCAATATTATTGGTTTGCCAGCTTTAACAAATACCCTGTGGTAGGTGTTAACTGGTACCAGGCAAAGGCATTCTGCGATTGGCGTACACACCTGTGGAGGGCTGAGCGTGAGAAGAACAAACAATATTTTGAAAGCGAATTCCGCCTGCCATCAGAACAAGAGTGGGAGTGGGCAGCACGCGGTGGTCGCAATGAAGCTCCTTATCCATGGGGTGGTCCGTACATAGTAAACAAGAAAGGTTGCTACCTGGCTAACTTTAAACCAATGCGCGGTAACTACGCTGCTGATGGTGGCCTGTACACGGTACCAGTAGATAAGTACTTCCCTAACGACTATGGTCTGTACAACATGGCCGGTAACGTTTCTGAGTGGACTGCATCTGCTTACTATGGTGGATCTTACGAACAGATATCTGACCTTAATCCAAGCATAGGCTATAACGTACAAAAGAGCGATCCACAGTGGATGAAGCGCAAAGTAGTACGTGGTGGTAGCTGGCGCGATGTAGCTTACTTCCTGCAGGTGAGCACCCGCGACTATGAATATGCGGATACGCCTAAGGCTTACATCGGTTTCCGTTGCGCTTACACAGAAGTGGCACCAGCATTAACTAACAGGCGCCCAATGCATTAATTTTTAAGACGGAGCATAACCAACATCATTCAATAACAACTTTACTTAAGCAAGAAAAATCAGCAATATGAATTCTGTAGCAATGTTTTTTGAAACCAAGCAGGGTAAATATCTTAAAAACCTGATCATTGGTGTGGGCGCCTCTGTGGTATTGTTAGGTGCACTTTTTAAGATACAGCACTATCCAGGTGCGAGTATCATGCTGAATATAGGTATGTTTACAGAGGTATTCATCTTCGCATTATTAGGTATTCTTCCTCCTCATGCTGATTACTACTGGGAGCGTTTTTATCCAGGTATCACTGAAAACCCGCATATCGAAGCATATCGTAAAGGTATAAAGGCTCATGACGCGGTGGAAGTCGGTGGTTCTCCTACAAAATCGCTTGATAAGATGATGGAAGAAGCAGATATCAATCCCGCTAATCTCCGCAAGCTTAATGAGAATTTTACGCGTTTCGGACAGACGGTTTCGCAGATGAAGGACATAACTGATGTAACTTCTGCTACTGGCGAATACTCACAGAGCGCACGTGATGCTGCAAAAGCTCTAGGCGAAATGAAGACTACATTCGTAGGTGCTACAAACACCATGAGTGCATTTAACGCTGCTGCTGAAGACACTACAAAATTCCACGATCAGGTAGTAGTATTATCAAGGAATCTTGGTACACTGAACCAGATATATGAGGTGGAACTGCAGGATGCAAACAATCACCTGAAAGCGATGAACAAGTTCTACAGCAACCTGGTGAGCGCATCAGACGCGATGGCATCAAGCGCTAACGACGCTAACAGCGCGAAAGAGCAAATAGGCTTACTGGCTAAGAATCTTACTGTACTGAATAATGTATATGGTAATATGCTGTCTGCAATGCAAGGCCGCTAATCTATGAAGTAACTGTTTGAAATAATTTATAATAACAATATTCACAGTAAAAGCTAAAGAATGTCTATACCTAAAGAGCCTCGGCAGATCATGATCAACCTCATGTACCTTGTGTTGACCGCACTGCTGGCCCTAAATGTATCTAACGAGATCCTTAATGCCTTCAGAACGCTTAGCTCAAGTATCGATAAATCGAACGTATCTATTGATCAGAGAAATATTGATCTTTATAATCAGATCAAGGAAAATGAAAAGCAGGCAGGGCAAGCAGATAAAGTAAGGCCTTACAGAGAAAGAGCTGATGCAGTTGTTGCTGAAGCTGATAAAATGGTTGCCTATCTTGAAAAGTGGAAAAAAGATGTCGTGCTAGAAGCGGGAGGTTACAGTAAAACAGATCCTAAATTCCCGGATAGAATGGATAATATCGATGCGACAACTGACCTATTAGTAGAAAAAAAAGGTGGCAACGAAATAAAAGACAGAATATCCAATCTGCGTACATTCTTATTGGGACAAGTTTCTGCAAACGATGCTTCCGAAATAGGTCCTCTGATGCCTTTAAAAATTGAACCTGCCGCAAAAGATCCTGATCATAACCCAACAGGTGACTGGAGCATTGGCAATTTTGAACACATGCCAGCTATCGCTGCACTTGCTTTGTTCTCTAAGTATGAGAATGATGTTCGTAGCAGTGAAGCACTTGTTATATCTCGATTATTTGAAGAAGCGCATGCAAAAGACCTGAAATTTGATACATCGATAGCTATCGCTGTACCAACGCAGAGTTATGCGCTTGTTGGTGATAAAATAGGTGCACAAATACTTGTTGGAGCTTTTAATAAGCATAATAACCCAGTCATCTCCAATCTGTCTCAGGGTACTGCAAAACCTCCTGTTAATGGTGTTATCAACTGGGAAACTACAGCAAGTGGTATCGGTCCTCAATCAGTACATGGTGTACTTACTTTGAACGGAGAAGCAAAACAATTTGAATTTAAATACACGGTGGGTAGCACTGGCGCTTCACTACAGTTGGATAAGATGAACGTGTTTTACATTGGTGTTCCTAACCCTGTAACTGTAAGTGCTGCCGGTTATTCCCTGCAGGATGTATATATAGACCCAATACCAAATGGGACTATTACCGGTTCTTTAGGCCACTATTTAATAAACATGACCAAGCCGGGGGATATTACAGTAAATATCATGGCTAAGAAAAAAGAAGGCGGAACAGTAAGTGTTGGTACATCGAAAATACGTGTCAAGTATCTGCCAGATCCGACGGCGAAATTGGGCGATAAATCAAGCGGTACTATGCAAGCGGCTATATTCCGTGCACAACTTGGACCTATAGCGAGCATGGGAGCTGATTTCCTTTTTGATACAAAATTCAAGATCGTAAGCTTATCATTTAGTGAACAACCTAAGGGCGGTGAATACCAAGGTCCATATACAATCAAGATGGATAGAGGATGTTTATTTACAGATAATCCATCAATAATAAAATTGATAAACAGGAGCAGGCCAGGTGACCGTGTTTACATTGAAGAAATCAGAGCTGTAGGCCCGGATGGTCGTCAACGCCCACTTAATCCTATCATACTAACTTTAAATTAATTAACTTAGCAAAAAACGAAGGATCATGAACATCCTAAATTCATATAAATTAGCAGCAGCATCTCTGTTATTGTTTGCAGGAAGCACAGCTTTTGCACAAGGTGGTGGTACAGTTGCAGACCAGCCAACAGGCACAGCGCCTAACAACGCGGTGAATGACCAATGGCAACCATCTTTAGTAAGAGATGGGGTATATGACCGTGTTGCACATATCAATGCACCAATAGGCTGGCAGCCTATACGTGAAGCCGATATCCTCTGGAAAAAACGCGTGTGGAGAGAAATAGATACACGTGAAAAACAGAACCAGGCATTCCGTTACCCGGGTGATGAAAATACCGGTGGTGGTTATTTTATAGAAATCCTGATAGATGCTATCAAGAAAGGTAAAATAAAGGCTTATTCAAACTTTGATGACCGCTTTACGACTCCGCTTACAAAGGATCAATTACAGGAGTTGGTTGCCGGTAAGATAGATACTTACCGTTCGGTTAGCCCTATTGATGGTACTGAGCAAATAAGGATCGTACATGAAGATTTTAACCCCGATCTTATCACTAAGTTCAGAATTAAAGAAGACTGGATATTTGATCGTAATATGGGTAAAATGGTTGTGCGTATAATAGGTATAGCACCTGTAAAGGATATCCTTGGTGAAGATGGCGTATCTGTACGTGCGTCTCAGTCTATGTTCTGGTTGTATTATCCGGACATCCGCAACGTACTTGCACAGTATGAAGTATTCAATCCGCAAAATGACCTTGCCCGTATGACATGGGATGAGTTCTTCGAGAGCCGCCAGTTCAGTAGCAAGATCATTAAGGTGAGCAACCCATTCAATTCAGATTTCAATACAGAAGGCCTGAACAACATGGAGAAGCTTTACGAAAGTCAAAGAGTATCTGAACAGATATTTAACAAAGAGCACGATATGTGGGTATATTAGTACCACATTTAAAATAAAACAGAGAGCCCCGCATATGCGGGGCTTTTTTGTAGTGTTTTGTGAATATTTCTTTTGCACTGGTAAGTATTGGTTTGAGTATATTATATTGCAGCTATAATATTAACGGATGATGAACGTTGACAAGCCGAGGCTTGAAGTTTGCCTGTCGCCTGCACTACTGCACTTGTATGATACTAAAGATACTGTTGTGGTGATAATAGATGTATTCAGGGCTACCTCTACTATAGCTGCGGCCCTGCATAATGGCGCGGCGTGTGTAATACCTGTCGCATCGGTTGAAGAGTGCATTGCATTGGGTGCAAGTATACCAAACAGCATAACAGCAGGTGAGCGTGATGGTAAAGTAGCGGAAGGTTTACAATATGGTAATTCCCCCTTAGAATATCCTAAAGAATTTATAGCAGGGAAAACGCTGGTGCTTACTACTACTAACGGTACACGCTTGTTGCATATGGTGAAGGATGCGGCAGTAATCATCACAGGTTCGTTCCTGAATCTGAGTGCGGTATGTGATTTTTTATTGTCGCAGGGTAAGAATGTATTGCTTGGCTGCTCATCATGGAAGGATAGATTTAACCTAGAGGATACCATGTTTGCAGGTGCAGTAGTAGACAAAATTGGCGAATCATTTGAAATAAACTGCGATAGTGCGCGTATGGCAAAGCACCTTTATAGAGGTACGGCAGGCCGCCCTTTGATAGATTTCCTAAAAGACAGTTCACATTATACGCGTCTGTCACGGTACGGACTGCAGCACGAAATGGAATATTGCACTACACCAGATCTGCACCCTGTAGTGCCGGTATTGAAAGGGAAAGAGTTGGTGAAGGGGTAGAGTTGAATGGTTGACAACTTGATTGGTTAATAGGACGAAAAAATAAAATAAGCTCATTCATGATCCATGAATGAGCTTTATAATTGTTAAAGGCTTACGACTTTTAATCGTTGACTTATGACTATTTTAAAAACGGATTTGTTCTTTTTTCTGTACCGATATTGGTTGCCGGGCCATGGCCGGAGAGAACCGTTGTTTCTGCGGGCAGCGTGAGTAATTGCATACGTATACTGTTGAGTAATGTTTCGTGACTGCCACCTGGCAGATCTGTACGGCCTACACTGCCTGAGAATAGTACATCGCCTGAAATGACCCAGTTACCCGGTGCATAATAGAACGATACACTTCCGGGCGAATGACCAGGAGTAAACCGTACCTCGAGCAGATCATCACCCAATTTTAGTTGTTCCCCTTCCTTTATAAACTGTGTAGGTTTGGGCGTTTGGTTGAAGTCGAACCCGAACATCATAGCCGACGCTATGGCTGCATTGATAATGGGTAATTCGCCCTGATGGACGCTGAAAGGTATATTGTATGTATCAACGAGGTGCTGAATGCCAAGTATATGGTCGATATGGGCGTGGGTATTGATGATGCCCTGTGGCTGCAAGCCATTGGCGGTAATATAGTCGGTCAGTTGCTTCTTTTCGCGATCGTCATACATGCCCGGGTCTACTATCCAACATTGCTTTTTCTCATTGCTGATGATATAGGTATTCTCCTCAAACGCGTTAAAAGTAAAGAATGCTGTATTTAACATAGGTGATTGCTGAAAAATTAGTAATTTAGGATGCAAACTTAGGATAAAAAGCGCTTACCGATTAAACGATATTATAGCGGAACAGTCTTACATCAGAGCATAATTATGAGATTAAAGTTGAAGTATCATACCATACTTCTGATAGGTTTAGCTGTGTTCTTATCCGCTGTTACCCCTGTCTTAGTACATGCGCAGTCGAACGTGGAAACGTTTGGGCAAAACCGTATACAATACCGAAAATTTGACTGGAAATACTTTGATACGAAACATTTTCGTATATATCATTACGACCGTGCGGGTCGGCAACTAGGCCGTTATGTGGCTGAAGAAGCAGAAGATGACATAAAAACCATAGAAAAGAAAATAGGGGGCCAGTTTCCGCAGCGTTTTAATATAGTGCTGTACAACTCCTATGATGAATACAGGCAAACGAATATAGGGCTGAAGGACGAATCGCAGTTGCAGGAAAATTCTCTTGCAGGTTCTGTAGATCTTGTTGGCGATAAGTTGGTAGTATACTTTACCGGTGAGCATGCTGACCTGAAGCATCAGATACGCGCAGGCATGTCGCGCGTGGTAATGCAACGGCTGGTATTTGGTGAAAACTTTAAGAAAGTAGTGAAGAACGCATTGCTGTTAAACCTGCCTGCATGGGTAACAGATGGTTACATATCGTATATAGTAGATGGCTGGGATACAAAAGCAAACAGCGAATGGAAACGAATACTGGATGCAAGGCCAGGAGCTAATTTTCACGACCTGTCGGAACAATACCCTGAGATCGCAGGCAAAGCATTCTGGAAATTTATTTCGGAGCAGTATGGCAACGCAATGGTGAAAAACCTGCTCTATGAGATAGAACAAAAGACCAGCATCAACAAAGGGATGAAGGATAAGCAAGCACTGGGGCTAAAGGTGACCAAGGCTTATGACTCCTGTATTCATTTCTACAAAGAAACTTATGCGAAAGACCTTGTTAACCAGGAATGGCCGGATAGTACAAAAGGTATTACAGCGCTGAAGGTACCAACAGACAATACAGTAGTAAGAAATATAAAAGTATCGCCAAGGGGCTCTGATGTGGCCTATGTAACATGGAAGGACGGTGAGTATGCTGTGAACCTGCAACGAAGCGGCAAGGGTCAAGACAGGGCTGTAATACTACAAGGCGGACAAAAAGATCTTACAGAACAAACAGACCCGGACTATCCGCTGATGGCATGGTCGACAACGGGTTATAAACTGGCCATACTTTTTAAGAAAGGCAAGCAGACACGTATACGTATATATAATTCACTAAAAGGAAAAATAGAGAACTACATCATCCCGGCCAACCGCTTTGACAGGGCGCTGGGGCTAACGTTCATGGAAGAAGATGATAAACTCATTATCTCCGCTATAAAGAAGAGCCAGACCGACCTTTTTGTATTTACCATAAAGGGATCTAAGATGACCAACATCACCAATGATGCATGGGATGACGTAGATCCTTACTATATAGCCGGCGGCTCAAGGAAGGGTATTCTGTTTCTGTCTAACAGGCCAAAGCCAAACCTCGATGTGCCGATAGGAGTGAATGAGCTGCCAACAGGGCCAATGAACGTATTTTTCTACGATACAAAAACGAAACGCTCTGAATTACTGCAATGTTCTGATATAAAAACAGGGAACATCACGCAGCCGATACAATATGGCTTTGACAACTTCGCCTATCTATACGATGCTAATGGTATACAGAATAAGTATGTTGTGATGTTCGCAAGGGATGTACGTAATCATGACTCTGCGTATGCCGTGCCGGTAACGAATTACCCTACCAGTATCATCAGCCATCAATACAACATAGCCAGTAACGAGGTGGCAGACGTAGTACAGGAGAAAGACAAATACAATATTTATTTTCATGAGCTGATGATGCCCGGTGTAAATGTAGATGCGAAGAAACTAACACCTACTATACTATCGCAAACAAAGCCCGATACACAGGCGCGTAGTGCCAATGTACGGCTGAAATACAGTAACATGGAAACAGAAGAAGAAGTAAAGCCCACGGAGATAAAGGGAGGTACCGCTTTTCAATCCGAGTTTACGGATACTACGACACAATTTACGCCTGCGCCCAAAAGACGCAATAACATACGCAATGCGGACAAAGAAGCTGCAGCTACCGATAGCTCAACACTGCCGATCATAAACGACAGCGCATATGTGAAGATGAAGCCTGCCGGCTACAGGGCTAGTTTTAAGCCTGACTTCTTTGCGGTGCGGCTGGATAACAGCGTGCTGTTTACAGAATACCAGCCGTATGCAGGCGGACAATACACTAACCCCTCACTCAGCGCACTGATAACGTTGAGCTTGAATGAGCTGATGGAAGACCACAAATTTACCGGTGGGTTTCAATTGCCCATAAATCTCGATGGTACCGCATACTTTTTACAATACCAGAATTTTAAGCACCGGCTCGACTGGGGGCTTTTATACCTGCGTACATCGGTTAAAGAGCAGCTCCCTGTTGCCTATCTTGATAACAACAATAATGTGATACTGGAAAAATACCAGCTTTTTAAGAACGTAACTAACATGGTGCAGGCAGATTTCAGTTATCCTTTTGACCGAGATCGCAGCCTGCGCTTCCATACTGCCTTCAGGCAGGACCACCTGGTACAGAAAGCATCTGATACACTAAGCCTTACCTACGAGATACCTAATACCAATGCTTACTGGTCTGTGAGCAGACTGGAGTATGTGTTTGATAATACCATCAGCCCTACCATCAATATCAGGAATGGCTTCAGGTATAAATTCTATGCAGAAGAGATGTATGAGCTGAATAATGGTAACGCAAGCTGTTATAATATTGGACTTGATTTTCGCAGTTATCAGAAAATATATAAGAATGTGATTTTTGCTACCCGTATAGCTTATGCGCACTCTGATGGTAGTAGTGAAGTATTATATTCGCTGGGCGGGGTGGATAACTGGGAGAGCCCACAGCAGGCAAGTAACCAGCCGCGAGGTGATAGTTATGGCTTCCAGGCATTGGCTACCAGCCTTAGGGGATATGACCAGGGAGCAAGGTTAGGAAATAACTATGCTGTAATGAGTAATGAGCTACGCCTGCCGGTTTTTACCACATTTATAAAGCGCCCTATACAGTCAGCAATATTAAAAAACATGCAATTTGTAGCATTTGCGGATGTGGGTGATGCCTGGTATGGGTTTGCACCTAATGCGGAAAATACTGTAGCAACATACAATTACCCTACCGCTTTCAGCCAGAGCAGCGGGCTGAATAACGTATATCTTAATCTTACCGTGCCAAAGTCGGGCGGGGTGGGGCTAGGTTACGGAGGCGGGTTGCGTACTACTTTATTGGGCTATTTTCTGCGGCTCGACTGCGCATGGAACATAGAAGGAGCAAAGAAACCTATCGTCTATTTCGCATTAGGCACTGATTTCTAATTTTCAGGCACGATAATTTATTATATAAAGGCAAGAAAATCAATGTTTGACTTGCTTTTTGTTATTTTTGTTGTTCATAAACATTCGAAATCAGGATTATGGTGTTATCCAGGGAGATGAGAATAGGGTTGCTGGTAAGTATTTCGGTCATAATATTGTGCGTAGGCTTCTACTTTTTAAAGGGCTCTGATATATTCTCTAACGATAAGGAATACTATTGTTTTTACAGCAATGTGCAGGGGTTGCAAAACTCCGCGCCGGTGCAGATACGTGGGCTTAACGTAGGCCACGTAGCACGTACCGAACTGGTAGATGGTAAGGGCGTGCGTGTTGTTATAACACTCAGCAAAAAGATACAAGTGCCTAAAGGTACTGTTGCCGCATTGGCGTCATCGGACTTGCTAGGCACAAAGATGATACGGCTGGACCTGGGTACAGGCGCTGTGCTGGAAAGCAAGGAATCATTGCCTACCACAGAAGAGGGTGGGGTGCTGGATAATATCTCTACGCAAATAACGCCGATACTTAAAGAAGTAAGCACAACCATACTTGCTTTAGATACCGTTATAAACGGTGTTAACGCGATAGTGGGCGAGCAGAACCAGAAGGTGATAGCTCAGGCTATAGCTTCCATCAACCAAACCGCGAATAACCTTGCAGGGCTGTCCGGTACGCTGAATAAAGAAAGCGGCCAGATATCTTCTATATTACACAATGCCAATAGTTTTACAGATAACCTTGCTAAGAATAATGATACCATAAAACAGGTACTGGCCAATGCCAACAGCATAACCAGGCAACTGGCTAATGCGCCTATACAGCAGACGGTAACAAACCTGCAAGGTACCATAGACCAACTGAATGGCATCGTGAATAAGGTAAATACCAATCAAGGCTCACTGGGTATGCTGATAAACAATAAAGACCTTTATAATAATCTCACAAATCTTATGGGAGATATACAGGCACACCCCAGCCGTTATATAAACGTTACTATCTTTGGCAAGAAAAAAGATTAGTACTTATTTAAAATAATTGCCTGATTGTTATCGCCAGCATCATCTTTTCTTAAGCTTACGTATACATGCTTCATTAGTGCTCTGTGCATTTTATGTTGCAGCAGTGCTATTGCGCAAAAGAAAGATACCTCGAACGTGTTGATGGTGAATATTCTGCACAATGATAACTTCATTTACCAGCAGTCAGATTCGGGTGGAATAGACAAACTAATTGGCAATGTGATACTGCAGCAAGGCACAGATACTATGTACAGTGATAGTACCTACCTCGATGTGAAGACCAATAACCTTGAAGCCTTTGGTGATATAAAAATAATACAGCCCAATGGTACAGAAGTGCAGAGCGATTACCTGCGCTATACCAGCAATAAAAAACTCGCCTTTCTGAAAGGTAATGTGAGCCTTACGGATGGCAAGAATAAACTTTGGTGCGAGGAACTTACTTATGATGTAGGGACAAAGACAGGGGTGTATGATAAGGGTGGTACATTACAGAGCGATTCCACAACCGTATCGAGCAATGCAGGAACCTATAATGTAAAAACAAAAGACGCGCACTTTACCGGCGATGTAATTGTTACAGATCCGCAATACCACGTAGTGTCGGAGGATATGGAATATAACACCGAAAGTAAGGTAGTGAAATTTCATGCACCATCAATAGTTACAAGTGATAAATCGGTATTGCATACAAGCTGTGGTACGTATGACAGCAAGAATCAGATAGCGAATTTTCCCTGCCATTCATCTGTACAAGATGATGATCAATACCTGGAAGGAGATACACTTTATTACAACAAGCTGAAAAGTTACGGACATGCAACAGGCCATGTAGTATCGCTGGATACTACGCATCACTCGCAAATGTATTGCGGCCATGCTGAGTATTACCCTAAGAAAAGAGTACTGTGGGCTACCATAAAGCCCGTGCTGGTGCAGGTGAACGGTAATGATACCTTGTATATACGGGCGGATACTTTTTATTCGGCGCCGGTGAGTAAGGCAAAATTAAAAAGTCAAAAGTTAAAAGCTATTGCCGATAGTATAGCTGCCAGCACAAAGATAAAAGCAAAAGCCGCCGTGGATACGAGCGGTGTAGCTATAGTGGCATCATCAATAGATACAGCGAAGAAGAAAATTGTACCTGATACCGTAGCGATTACTACATCTGATATAAATAAAGAAGCAACAAAAAAGAAAGACGGTAAGGCTAAAAAGCGGAAAGGCCGGGATGTGGAAATAGATTCGATGAATATAGCTGCTGCAGACACCACGGAAGTCGACTCAACCGCACCAAGATATTTTATTGGCTATCATCATGTAAAAATATATTCCGACTCGCTACAGGGAAAGTGTGATAGTGTAAGCTATACTCAATCGGACTCCACGATACGCATGATATATGACCCGATAGCATGGTCGCATAACAGCCAGATAACGGGTGATACCATTTTGCTCCGCATAGATAGCGGCAGGTTAAAATCATTGTATGTGCCAAACAATGCGCTCATCGTATCTCGCTCGGGGCCTGTGAAGGCTAATTTATTCGACCAGGTGCAGGGCAAGACACTCACGGGTTATTTTAAGGATAATACCATTACTAAAATGGTCGTGTTCCCTAATGCAGAATCCATCTATTATCCACGTAATGATAAAGACGGCTCATACCTGGGTGTAGACCAGTCGAAGAGCCAGAGTATGTATATCTACTTTGAAGATCAGAAGATAAAAAGAATATCACTTTACCAGGAGCCACATGAAACGATCACCCCCCTCGATCAGGTGGATCTATCAACAATGAAGCTGAGCCGCTTTAAGTGGCTGATAGATAAACGGCCGAAGAATAAGGAAGAGTTATTCGAATAAAGCATTCATTCTTTCCTTATTTTTTTACAGCTATCAGTCATTGATAGCTTTTTAATTTCTACTTTTGAATTTTCACATACTATGCAGGTTTACAAATTTGGAGGCGCTTCTATAGCCACCCCGGAAAGAATGAGGGCACTAATGCCCATTATTAATGACGCAAAAGCGCCGCTGATACTCATTGTATCGGCGATGGGTAAAACAACCAACGCGCTGGAGCAGATAGTAGCTACCGCGGCGAAGGGACAGCGGGAAGAGGCGAAGCAACTTGCTGAAAAGCTGGAAGCGGCGCATCTGGCATATGCTAAAGAAGTACTGAACGATGATAATTATAAAAAAGCAGTAGCTGCGCTCAATGTTTATTTTACAGAGCTGCAATGGGGCATCGACGATGCAGATGTATCGCGCTACGACTATTCTTATGACCAGATAGTATGTCTGGGTGAGATATTTTCTACGCGTATACTTTCTTTTTATCTGCAGCAAGAAGGTTATAACCACGAGTGGATAGATATACGCGATGTGCTGCGCACGGATGAAACATTCCGCGATGCCCGTGTAGACTGGGATTTCTCTAAGACGAAGGCACAGGAAATAATAGGTAAGCAACTGGCTGAAGGTAAGAATATACTAACGCAGGGCTTTATAGGCGCTACGGCTGATAACGCATCTGTGACGTTGGGTAGAGAAGGTTCTGACTATACTGCAGCATTGCTCGCGGCTATGCTGGATGGTGAAGCGGTATCGATATGGAAGGATGTAGAAGGCCTGCTGAACGCTGATCCGAAGCTGTTTCCTAATACGGTGAAGATAGAAGCAATAACCTACCACGAGGTAATAGAAATGGCATTTTATGGTGCGCAGGTAATACACCCCAAGACCATAAAACCGCTACAGAACAACGATATACCATTGTATGTAAAATGCTTCCTCGATAAGAAACTGCCGGGTACTGTTATCAAGAACCATGTAGCAGATGCGTTCTATCCACCAATCATAGTGTTGAAAGAAGACCAGGTACTGGTGCAGGTTACTACGCGCGACTTCTCATTTATCACGGAAGATAACCTTAGCCATCTGTATCGCATCTTCCACGACCTGAAAATAAAAATAAACCTGATACAGAATGCTGCCATCAGCTTTATCGCTTCGCTCGATAAACGGGATGATAAGCTGCATCATCTTATATCTGAACTGGAAAAAGATTATAAAGTATTACGCAATGAGGGAGTGAGCCTGCTCACCATCCGCCATTATACGCCTGAAATATTATTTGATCTTACAAAAGGCCGTGAAATATTGCTACAACAAAAGACAAGGGGTACGGTACAGGTAGTGATGAGTTAAGGAGTGTAACATAGAGGCTATCAATTGAGGTATCTAAAGGATTTAAGGATTCCTTAAGATTTTACTCAATGAATAGTTATAGCTTTGCAATCGATTTACGATTAAATGTACCAAAAAAAGCATAAAAGATCAGCATTTGTCGGTGCCACATGGCTTGGACTGGCTGTATTCTTTATGGTTTTTTGCTCTTGTCCTGTGAAAAGATATATAAGGATGCAGCTGTTTAAGCAGCATGCACCTATTGAAAACACGTCAGGGGCAAGTATCTCTACCAATATTGCTAAAGACTGTACTGTAGCTGAAAGGCAAGATCAGGGAGCTATAACAACATTAATAGCATCATTTCCCGGCCCAACGCCTCAGCGCGATGTTGTTACGGCTTTTATCCCTGCATTGTTAGCGTTCGCAGGGCTTTATTTTTTCAGAAAGAAGGATGATCTCTTTGTTATCCATCATTTACACCCGGGGATACCTGTTCCCATACCGCTTTATCTGCGGCTGCGCCATTTACAGGTCTGATATTCCATTCTCCTTTTAGTATTTGCCGATAGCATTGTTATGCTATCTGTGTAATTATTCAATTTCATGATCCATGCCGCATGTGTTGCTGTATGTATCGTGTATCAGACTGTAAAGCTTAAAGTTCAATTTTAATAAATTATGTGGATCGTTAGAATGGCATTAAGAAGGCCATACACCGTAGCGGTGATGGCATTTCTTATACTGATGATGGGTATTATGGCTATCAGATCGATGATGGTAGACATTTTTCCGGTAATAGATATTCCTGTTGTATCAGTGATATGGTCTTACCCGGGCCTGTCGGCAGCAGAAATGGAAAAGAAAGTAGTATACCTGAGTGAGCGTGGTATATCCAGCTCAGTGAATGGTGTGGAGCGTATAGAATCGCAGTCGCAGCCGGGTGTAGGTATACTCAGGATATACTTTGAAAAAGGTACCGATATAGGTGCTGCTATCGCTCAGATGTCGGCAGTATCTGGTACAGCTATACACGGTATGCCTCCCGGAATGCAGTTGCCGGTAATACTGCAATTCAACGCTACGAATGTACCGGTAGCGCAGATCACAATGTCGAGCAAGACATTGGGTGAGGATAAGATATTTGATTACGCGCTCAACTTTATACGTCTGCGTCTCTTTACTATCCCGGGCCTTTCAACGCCCGCACCGTTTGGTGGTAAGAGCCGTGAGATAGTGATAGATGCGGATCCGAAAGCGCTGCAGGCAAATGGCCTGTCGCCGGTAGATCTGCTAAACTCATTGCAGAACTCAAACCTTATTATCCCCGCCGGTACAGCACGTATAGGTTCGCGTGAGTATAACGTAGCATTGAACAGCAGCCCTGATGCGGTAAAAGACTTTGAGAGCATACCGGTGAAGAGTGTAAACGGGCAGGTAGTGCTGCTGGGGCAGGTTGCAAAGGTATCGGATGGCTATGCAGACCAGGTGAATGTGGTACGTGTTGACAGGAAGCGTGCGGCTTATCTTTCCATACTTAAAAAAGCGAATGCATCCACACTAATGGTGGTGGAAGCCGCTAAAGAAATGATACCGGTCATTAAAGAAACAGCGCCCGACGGGCTGGATCTTAAAGTGGATTTCGACCAGTCGGTATTCGTTGAGAACTCTATAGAGAGCGTACTGCATGAGGCCATTATTAGTGCGATACTAGTGTCGCTGATGATCATGTTCTTCCTGGGCAGCTGGCGCAGCATGGTGATCGTGTGTACGTCTATACCGTTATCTATACTTGTTGCCATCATCTTCTTAAAACTCACGGGTAACTCGCTGAACATTATGACGCTGGGAGGGCTGTCGCTGGCAATAGGTATGCTGGTGGATGATGCCACAGTGGAGGTGGAGAACATACATCGAAACCGCGGACTGGGCAAGCCGCTCACCATAGCCATACTCGATGGTGCGCAGCAGATAGCCGTGCCCGCGCTCATGGCCACACTGGCAATATGTATCGTGTTTTTTCCTGTAGTACTGCTTGATGGGCCATCCAAATATCTTTTCCAGGCGATGGCTTTATCTGTGGTTATTTCTATGATGGCCTCTTACATCTTATCGCGTACACTGGTACCTGTACTGGCACGTATGCTGATGGCAAGTGAGCATCATGGCCCGGAAGTGCCGAAAGACGGGACGCGTTTTAAGATGCTCTCTTTCAAATTTAATAAAGAGCGCGACCGCCGCTTTGAAAAATTTACCGAACGCTACGGCCGTGTATTACATAGCTTTTTAAAGAACCGTACTGCCATACTTATCATTACAGGATGTGTGATGGTAATATCTGTATTCCTTGTAAAGGTCATCGGTACAGATTTCTTCCCAAATACCGATACCGGTATGATGAAGATACACTTCCGCGCGCCTGTGGGCACGCGTATAGAAGAAACGGAAAGGCTTGTTGATTCGGCAGAAGCGCACATACAAAAAATAATAGGGAAGAAAGACCTTGTGACCGTGAACGATATGATAGGTGTGCCCCTGTTCTATAACCTAGCCTTTGTGCAAACCGATAATACAAGTAGTATGGATGCCGATATACTTATATCATTGAACAAAGGTCACAAGCCTACCAATGACTACATAAAGGCAATACGCAAAGACCTCAACGATAATTTTCCGGGTTGCGCTATCTACTTCCAGTCAGCAGATATAGTGAGCCAGGTATTGAATTTTGGTACATCGGCGCCTATAGATATACAGATAATGTACAACAACTACGATACATCTTATAAGTATGCTTCCGCGCTTAAGAATGCTATTCGTACAATACCGGGTACTGCCGATGTGAATATACGACAGGTGTTGAATTACCCTACACTGTTCTTTAATGTAAACAGGGAACGCGCCCAGCAGATGGGCCTCAGCCAGAAGGACGTGGCCAATTCAATGCTGGTGGCGTTATCATCTAACGCTACGGTAGCACCGTCGTTCTATATAAACCCCGTGAACAGTGTTAACTATTCGGTAGCGGTGAAGATACCTTACCAGCAGCTGAATTCTGTGAACAGTATATTGAATACACCTGTTACCAGTAGCGATGGCGGGCAGAGTAATACAACACTATCAGACATGCCGAATGCACCGACGCAAACATTAGGGAATCTTGCCAGTGTGGGCTACGAAGATCAGTATGATGTAATCAACCACTATACCGTGCAGCGTATAATGGATATAACAGCTAACGTAGATGGCCGTGATATGGGTGGTGTAGCGAATGATATAGAAAAGAAAATAGCGGCCATGGGAAAACTGCCGATAGGTATGCACGTGTATATGCGCGGCCAGCCAGAGGTGATGAACAGTACATTTAAAACACTGGGCCTGGGGCTTATTATATCGGTAGTGCTGGTGTATCTATTGATGGTAGTATTGTTCCAAACATGGCTGGATCCGTTCATTATATTGTTTGCTGTGCCTGGTGCATTCATAGGGATATTATGGATGCTGGCAATAACGGGC
>Ga0105239_10001469_pt1 | contig 31340 bp, 18 predicted proteins | sample KBSC44metaG_FD_92761 | JGI IMG/M metagenome (GOLD analysis project Ga0105239, IMG submission 92761) | Corn rhizosphere microbial communities from Kellogg Biological Station, Michigan, USA - KBS C4-4 metaG | ecosystem: Host-associated > Plants > Roots > Rhizosphere > Soil | place: Michigan, USA...
ACCCTGGTCGCCTTTGTCTCCTTGAAATCCTTGATTACCCTGGTCCCCTTTATCACCCTGAAAACCCTGATTACCCTGGTCGCCTTTATCTCCTTGAAAACCTTGATTACCCTGGTCTCCCTTATCACCTTGAAAACCCTGGTTACCCTGGTCGCCTTTATCACCCTGGAATCCCTGGTTACCCTGGTCACCTTTGTCCCCTTGAAATCCCTGGTTACCCTGGTTTCCCTGGTCGCCTTTATCACCCTGGAATCCCTGGTTACCCTGGTCACCTTTATCACCCTGGAACCCTTGGTTACCCTGGTCACCTTGGCCCCCTTGAAATCCCTGGTTGCCCTGGTCGCCTTTATCACCCTGGAAGCCTTGATTTCCCTGGTCGCCCTGATCCCCTTTATCGCCTTGGAAGCCCTGGCTGCCTTGATATCCTTGATTTCCCTGGAAGCCCTGATCGCCCTGTATCCCGTTGAGAATCATGTAGCTCCAGTTACCCCCCGGTACGCCTACCTTTCCCTGGTTACCCTGGTCGCCCTGATCTCCCTGGAAGCCTTGGTTTCCCTGGTTGCCTTGCATACCCTGGTCGCCCTGGTAACCTTGATTACCCTGGAATCCCTGGTCGCCCTGAAACCCCTGGTTTCCCTGGTACCCCTGCGGACCCTGATCTCCCTGCGGTCCTTGATCGCCCTGGTCACCCTGGTTTCCGTCGGTTAGTTTATCAGCCGCTTTAGCAGGCTCTTTTTTTTCCTCTTTCATTGCTTCTTTATTTTCAATTTTTTCAATACAAAGATTTTAGCTCCACTTAATATTTTTTTCCTCCAGGTACAAATTGCGTATCCTCAACACGGGTAACTGGGTGTTCGAAAGCCCCGAGAATAGCTCGATATCAAACTTGAATTTTGCATTAGTTGTAACAGGCGTATTGCCCGCAAACCAATTTTGCAGTAATGCCGTCAGCTGGCATACAAAAGGGCTTTCCGGTGTTATGTCGCCGGGCAATGCCGGGCATAACGCGTTATCCCAGTCAGCAGGTATCTGAAAATTGTAAGGGGTCGAAATACTGATTGGTATCTCGGCACTTAATCCCGGAATATTTTCCTGCATATCATAAACATAGCTGCTGCCTATTTTAATCTGCCTGGTGGTTGTTTCATCAATCAATTCAACAAACAGGGCCTTAAGGAAGTTGCTTAGGTACAATTGCAACGGCTGTTTGGCCGGTTCCGGCGTATAGTCGGCTATATTAATTTCAATGCCCGGGTCGAGCAACGGGGTAAGCACGCTTACAAAACGTATGGTTGGCGTTGTGTAAATAAATTCCTCGTTGGTTTTTATCCCCGGCACCAGTATTTTGTTACGCGTTATCGCAATTCCCGACCATATATTTTCTTCGTTAATGATATTGAACTTATCGTACCCTATTATCCGCTGCGTTATTTTACGGCCATCATCGGGCGACAGGTATTTCTTATTATCATCAACCATGACGTAATAGGCAAAACTTCTAAGCTCATCAGTATTATCAACCGGTTGGGTAATAAAGCCTTCTATTTTTACATATGGCAATTTATATTTTGTACCAGGCTGAGGCGTAACTGAAACGAGGAGTGCATTTTGCTCATCAATCACCGTCCCGCTTTCAACAATTTCATACTTGTAATTTACCTGGCCGGTGCTTGCATCGGCGTATAGCTGCCTGTTTTCCTCCCATTTGCCCCAGGCGGTTGCCACGCGTTTTACCAGCCAGGCGAACGACTGCATTGCCGTGTACGCATAATCAGGGTTAGATTGATCGAGTAGGAACTCATTGAAATCCCGCTGTATGCCGGGGTACGCGTTCGAGAATTGCAGTAAAGCCGCAAACAGGTCAGGGTCTTCGTCATCGGCAAAGCGGGCATTCATTAATGATTGCGAAGGAACATTAAGAATGATATCAGTATTGATGGTATCCTGCTGTGCCCTCAGGTAATCATACGTATAGGTATAATTCCATTCTTTGGCTTCCAACAATTTATCTTCAACAGGCGCAGCATTTTCTATCAGTCCGGCGGCATCAGCAACCGATTTAAAGGTTTGCCCGGTAAGCGACGGCGCTGTTGGATAGGCCCGCAGCGGGATAGGTATCTTCAACTTGCCCAGCCCGGTGTTGGCGTCGTCAAACGGCAAAATGAACGTAAGCCATGATGATGCCTTATAACCTTTTATGCCATCAACATTTTGTATGTCGTGTTCAATCGAGTTAATCTCGTACTGCAGGTCTATCCCGAAGAAACTGCTTTCACCATGCAGGTCATTTTCTTTTTTTGAATTGAACAGGATAGTGAGGTACGACTGCTTATCGCCGCTTAAGTCCGAATTTTCGAGCGAGAAGCGCGTGGTTGAAAAAGCATAAGCTTTCTGGTCGGCCTGCGTGGTATCATTCGGGTCTATTACTTTACCAAACAGCTGCGGCGCAATCACCTTATCATCATTATACTGCGACTTTACCTCAACGTTAAACTGCAGCACAGTATCGATGCTGTAAGCATTTGAAAGGCTGATGAGCAACTCCTGCCGTAGCCGTTCCATTGCATTTGCCATGTTGCTATCAGTAGGCGTATTGTTATCAGCAAGCACATTAGCCATGTGCTTAACAATATTGCCTGCAAGGTCCTTTTTGGCATTTATGATGTATTGGTACGGATGCAATATTGCCCCTGCCCCACTTTCGCTTAAAGGTTTATCTATGGTGTTTTCAATATGCCAGGCTGGTATCGAAAAGTCGGCCTGCAGAAATATGTCGATAGCGGCCAGGCATGTTTGGGCCATCTTTTCAATATCGACACCATTAAAGGCCGATTCCACCGGTGTTTCATCTGATATCGGGGTGCCGGTATGGTAAGGATATATCTGAACCTTATCGCGCGATAGCAGGTGAGTTGCCAGCGGCAGCAATGCAAAGTAATACGGGTTGCCAACATCCGGGATTGAAAACCGGATTCCGGTAGCACTGTCATTAAACCTGGCTACCCAAATATCAATCGGGCTATTGTCTTCCGTTCCCAATTTAGGCATACCCGAAGCTGCTTTCAGTTCTGGGAACGCTGCTTGTAGTTTTTGGGCAAACTCCTGTATCGTAATGGCACTGCCAGGCCCGCCGGAACTTGTAGAATTGTCTTTAGTGAGATTAGGACCAAGCACCGAAGTTGAAAAAAGCACCGAAGATTCATCCTTAAAACCATCGTCAACAAGGTCTAACTCGCGCGCAAGTTTCAGCTTGGTAACCAGCGCAAACAAAGCCAGCGGATTCGTGTCGCTTACCGGGCTTTCAATTATCTGGTTGGCCGGTATGTTAACCAACGGTACAATAATTACCTCGCCCTCCTTGAGTTTTCCATCGGCGGGTATTGAAGGATTGGCCATGCGGATATTTTGCGGAGTTGTATCGTATTTGGTCGCTATTTTTTCCAGCGTATCGCCTTCTTCAACAGTGTAGAACACGTAAGGGTCGGCACCCGGTTTTAAAATTTCGCCGAGGTATTGGTAGATGGCTATTACCATGTTTATCAACACCGCCTTAGGGTCTGTTTCGATAGTCGCAAGGCCGGCATCGCTCTCCAACGAGTTTGATATGATAACCTTCATATCTTCCTGTATGAGCTGGTAATATATTTGCACATAAGTCCCACGGTCGGCTTCGGCGCGTTTTTTCCATGCCACATCGGCAACGCTTTCAACCGGCAAATAATTGGTAGGGTTAAACGCCAGCGTGATATACAGGTTAGGTGAACCACCTACCGGTTTATCCACAATGTACGATGCCGAAACACTTGGGAAAAGACTCAGTCCTATAACCGGATCAGTATAGCCTACCGTTATATCCGGCAATACTGCAGGCCCCGGATCAGGGATGTTTTCGAACGATGTAAGGTTACCAAAAATATCCTGCCACCGCATATCAATCTGCACAGTTTTGCCAACCGCGCGGTATGGATTTTCCTTTTCGGGCGGCAAATCGTCCGAAAGGTTATCTGTCGGTACGGTTTTCACAAACGGATAAACCGGTACGATGCGGTTGTATGGCATATCCTCATCGGTAACTCCGGTTGGGCGTACTGGTTCATCTAAATCATCATGAGGCGGCGGGTTGTTATCGCCCGGGGCAGCCGGCAAACCGGAGACAGCTTCGTTAAAATCATCATTTGGGGCGATGTTGTAGCCCAATAAATTGTAAAGTTCCTGCAGGTTTTGGTCAGCATCATTTAAATCTTTAACAGCGCCCGGCCCTTTCCGCTTCATGGTGAAGCCGATATTTCCCGGCGGAACGGTGGCCACCTTTACCTCTGTCCTGGTATCGAAAGTTAATGGCGCCTCGAACAGCTGAGGATGATTTTTATTCGCGTGGGCAAGCGAAATGATGCTCACGCCATATCTTTCTGCCAATAATTCAAGGCTTTCTGCCACCGCAGTAAGGTGCCCGTTTTGAGCAGCATTGGCCTCGTTGCCCGGAATCGCAAGCCTTGTATTTTTCCGGAAATGAGCTTTTTTGTTTTGTATAGCGATTTCGCCAACCGTGGTACTGTACCGCCCAGCAAACGACTGCAATGTATCGCCCTCGGCCATCGTTACGTCAGTAACAGTTTGCGCCAGAGTTTCGATGTATAATATTTCATCCTGGATATTAATTGGCTCCCTTATAATTACGCTGTTAAGGAAGTTAAGGAGCACATCATTTGTTATATTAAAGGTAATCACCACCGAAATGGTCACGTCGGTATCGCCGTTAAATAAGTAATCGGGCAGGCCGTTTTTGCTATCTTTCACTAAGTAGTATAAATAATACCCTCCCGTGCCGACAATAGCCGATTCCCACATATAGGTCACGAATTCCAATTGGCTCATGCCTAACAGGTTGTCTTGCATACCCGGCACTGCCCCCAAAGCCCTGGCGTTTGCCAGTTGTGGCGGGTTGGATAGTGTCGACAGATTGGTTTGCAGCAAATACATGCTGGTATTGGCAATACTATCAGACCGTAAACCACTTGGCGGTTCCTTCTGCCCGTCTCTGGCGGGGTCTTTTGAATAAAGGATATCTATTTGGTTGATTATGGTACTGCCCGGATTGGCCGCATAGTATTCGATCAGATTTTGCAGCAAACTCATGGATGCCGGGTCGATGCCATGCAACTCGTATACATTCGGCATCAGTTTGGCGGGGTCCTCGCTTGATCTTACCTGCCTTAACCTTACATCAATTTTAGTAGACCATGTGTAATCATTTATAGGCACTGGTTTGGCGGTCCTTGTCTGGGTTTCCTGCACCTGTTTTAGCAGGCTAACTTTAGGCGCAATAGCATCGTAACCGCTCAATAAGGCCTGCAAGCTGTTTTTAAACATCCATATAGATGGGTCGATGTTATCCTGCAGCAGGTTATCGCCATTCATCAATGTCATGGCCACCGGTAAGGCCCAGGTAATGTTGCTTGGCAGGCTAAACTTGCGTGGTTGCACCCTGAAAAGGTCGCTGGCTTTCAGTTCAACAATAGTCGGTTTTAATTCCGCTTTTTGTAAATCCTGTAATGTCTTGATATCTATCTCTAAAAAAGTAAACGGCAGTTCAGTGCCGCCCGGTGCACCCAGGCCAAGCCACGGCAGGGATTCTGGTATAGTCAAGGTTAGCTGATCGCCCTCCACCAATTTCGATGCGTCGATTTGCTGGCCCGATACCTTGTACATCGCTTCGGGTTTGCCGATTTCTGAATTTGCTTCGGGCAGCGGTACCCTTAAGCCCTGCAACATGATATTGGCCGATAAACCCGACAAATGCTCAAAATCATGATTTTCTTCCATGGCTTTTATCAGGTCGCCAACGGTTATTTTCTCAACATAAGGCACCAGTATTTTGCTTTGATGTGGCAGTAACCCGGTTACGCCTATATTCTCTGCAATCAGGTCGAGCACGTCTACGCCATGTTTGTTTGCTACAGAGAGCAGCGTTTCATGTTCGTTTGCCGATGTGGTGTACCTTACGTTCGGGATAAATATCCGTTCGCCGGCAATAAATTGATTGTTTTCATCGGCGCCGAACAGCCTTTCGCTTGTTTGCAGCAGCTGGCCGGTGGGCAGGCAAGGATCCACAACTTGTTCTCTTAGAAAAATGTTGGCCTGTAATATTTCATTGTGTGCAACATTAAAGCGCTGGCTTATTGAATGCAGGGTATCATTATGCCTAACAGTGTAAGGCACCCTTTTCAGGCTAAGCCCAACGTTAGCGTTAAGCTTACGTGTGCGGTTTGCATGGGCCAACTCGATTGCCGAGATACCGAAATGCGGGTTATCGGCAACTATGCTCTCAAAACTATCACCTTCATCCACAGGTACAATCATGGTGGTTAGCCTGTCGATACCTTTTTGTGTGCTTTCTTTGGCTAACAGGGCGATATAATCAATCAGCATAAAAGTTGCCAACGATTGTTTTTCTTCATCAATTGGTAAAATTGAAGGGTTTTTAGTATTGGCCCCGGTATTACGTACCGACAGCGCCCTAAAATAATCGTGTACCAAACGCAGTTGCAACTGGTCGTAGGTATATTCTGCCTGTTTATTATCGAAATGAATGTCGCCGGCCGGCGTTTCAAACACCAGGTTTGGCAGCATCGGCAATACACTTACCGTTTTTTCAGCAACAACCTGGGTAGTGCGCGCTGGTGTGGTAATGGTTGCATTAAGGTAGTTCTCCATAAAGGTGAATACCTGCTCCACCGAGAACGGTTCTACCAAATCGTTTTGCGAGAAATAGCAAATAATTTCGTTAAGGTTTGCTATGGTTATTTCCTGGTCCAAAATGGTATCGACAGGAATGCCTTCGGTGGTTTTATTGAAGTACGCGCCCAATACCCATAAAAACGCACCTTTGGCAAACTTTGTGAACGGATAATCAACTTCTTCTATCGTGCCGTTTATTAAACGCTGCTGTTTAGTAGTTGGCTGATCGATTGCACTTTCCAAATAAAGCATGGCTACGGCACGCGCTTTTTGTTCGGTTGAGCCTTCGTCGGTGGCAACTGTAAACTGCGGTATATAAATTATCTCCAGGTCGACTTTTGCCACCGGGATTATTGGCAGCCAGTTCATTACCGGTAGAAATAAACATTCGGTTTCTTCGTCGAGCGCCTGCAGGCTGAGCTGCCTGAATTGAGCGGCGTATAAACCTTTGCCATCCCATGGTTTCAGCTCGCGCTTGCCGATGGTAAATGAGAACTGGATAGTTGTTGAGAATGACAAACCAATGGTTATTTTAAACAGGCCCAGGTTTATCCGCACCTTAACCGATACACTTACGCCGGCAGACAGTGTAATTAATATAGGCTCGTAGCTTTCAAAAACGATCCGTGCGCTTACAAAAACTTTCAGGTCTACTTCGGCCGAGATGATCAGGAAATCGATAGCGCCATACACATGGCCCACAATCGAAATCTTGCCCAGCACATAGTAATAGGTGATATCGTCTTTATTGCCGTTGTAATAATTAAATGAGGCAAACGTACCTTCCAGCAGGCCCTGCACCACTATGCTTATCCCCGCCTTTAATATCCCCTTGTTTATTTCCTTGCCCACACCCACGCGCAAGCCCACCCCAAATACAATTACCGGGCTGAAGTTCCCGATAGTTGATGCAGGTACAGTCTCCGCTGTTTCGGCGCTCAGTACGCCAAAATAAAAACCACCGGAACCGATGAATGGCAGCAATTGCAAACCAAATGACTCAGAGAAATCGTCCTTAAGAGGGAATCCGAAGTCGATCTTGAAGTCGCCGTTGGTATAAATGTATATTTTGATGCTTGGCAGCGTTACCGATATGGTACCGAAATCTATCTGCCTGATGGCATCCGGCAGTTTCAGGTAAACCTGGTAAACGCCAACCGTATCAGTTACCTTTTTATATAGTATCTCGAACTTAAGTCCCTGGAATATTTTTGCTTTTGGCCCGTCAACATAAATCGATAAGCCATAAAGATCGGGGTCGAAAAATACGATGCCGATGGCAAAGGTATCTACAATTACAAACTGCGAGCCAATGAGCCAATTGCTCGAACTGTTAAATTTCAGCTTGGTACCGTCGATCGGGTTAGTTGGATCAGGATCTTTTTTATCACTTTCAAACGAATCCTTCAGCATAGTTATCGCCTCGGATACCGAATTTGGCGATTTAGGGTCAATTAACGACACGTGCTGCCCCATACCCAAAAACTCTAAACGGAAAAGGTTTTCGCCCTGGCCCGGTACGGCAGGGGCTGTCTCGGGCTTGGCAACATCCCACGGCCCGGGCAGCGGCAACGCGCCGCCAAGGAATGAACCCTCTGTAATTTGAATTTCCACAATTCCTTCCTTGTTCGGATCGTTCGGGAAGTAGGTGTAGTAAAGCGTAATTCTCTTTATATCGATAAAGCCTAAGTTGATACCTATCGGACAAGTAAAACCAATTTTATTTTTGGTGATGTTGAATGAAAAACCAAAATCTGCCAGCCTGATATTATTCATCACATTCCAAGGCGATGGCAGGGTTATGCTTTGGCCGGTGGCGGCATTTATCAATAGTTCAATCATGCCGCCCAGCGTCGAGTCATCGGTAAACCTGAAGCAAATGATGCTGTCCTTCTCGGCATTTTGGGTAAGCTTGGCCTCGAAGCCGTTAAAGAAAAACGTATAGTCGTTATATGCATCTTTAAAATCAACCCGTGCGCCTACGTTTATGTTGCCGAAGTTCAACGCGCCCTCTATAAACCCTTTATATGGTGAACCGGTTAATGACTTTTTATACGCGATTTCAGTAAGTCCGGTAATTATGAACGGACTTGATAAGCCAAGGTCCAGCTTCCACTCGGCGCCTAATTTAAAGTTGTAGGTATTTTCCGCACCGTCTACATTACCCGGTGTAGCCGGCGGTGCCTGCGTAAATGATGCAAACAGTGTGGTTATGGTAATATCAAAAGGATTAAATGCGTGGTACTCAACCGGCAAGTAGGTATCTATAAGCTGTTTCAGCTTTATGGTGCTGCCATCTTTCAACCCGCCGCTAAATACCCAGGTATCTTCTTCGCCGGCGTATTCAGCAGTAACAAACAGGAACGGTGCTTCGGCTCCGGTGCCTACCTGGAACTCGCCGGTAATACTACCGCTCGGCACGCCGGCTACATAGCTTATATTGAATGCTACCGTCCGAACCACAATAGTGGTGATCAGCACTGGTATCTGCATATCCGTAGTAAGCGCGGTCTCCAGCGAATAGGTACTGTTTTTAGGGTCGACGGCTATGTTTAGTACGCCGAGTTCAAGAGTATTGGGCAAGCTGTTTGCAACGGTATCACCTAAGAAATAGGCTACTATGCCTTTTAAGTCGACCGGGGTTTCCGGATCGAGCGCCCCCATAAATACGTAGCTTGGGAACGCGGCTGATATAATAAAGTTTACGGCAGACGGGCCTGTGCCAAGCGTGATGACACCTTCAATTGCCAGCGACGGGCTGAATACACTATTCAGGTAAACCATCCCAAACCAAAGCTTAACAGATTTTAAGGTGATAAAGCCCGGGATAATAGCCCAGCTGTAATCATCCCGCGTGCCTACTTCAATGGTAAGCAATGATATTGATTTTTGCGACGTGTTGAATGTCAGCTGCCAATCCTTTAGTACAAAATCGTTAATAACCGGGATGTTGGATGGCATAACCGCCAACAAATTCTCATCATTTGCAAGGGAGATAAGCTCGGCTATCCCAACTTCCATAGTTTCCGGAAGTATGGCCTGCATAATGAGTGATTCAGATTGCGTACCAATTACAGTTGCTACGCCTATCCGGTCGTTATTAATGGGCATGGTGGTTTCAACCAGTATCTCAAGCACCGGAAGTGGTTTGCCTTTATTATCGCCTTTATCAATAATATACGCTGAGGCGTTCATCGAAAAAGCAAGGGTGAATACGGGGAATGAGCCCAGTTTGAGGTCAATTGTGCCTATTTTGCCTATGAGGTGCATTTCCGGAACAACGGTATCCGTGGTAACGATATAGCCATCCTCGCCTTTGTTCAGGGTTACTTCGCCTTTAACTTCAACTATCTCTGCATTGAACAAACCTGCCAGCGCACTAAGCATACTATCGAGTTTAAGGAATCCCGAGAATATGAGGCCGGTTGCAGTAAGCGAAAAGTGTGCACTGTCAAAAAATATGTATTGTATCCATTTTCTGGGGTTTCCCGGGTCGTAAAAGCCGCTCCAGTTGCCAAACATCAAAACCGGGAAGCTTTTGCCAAATGTCCAGCCGCCTTCGGCCTTTATAATGGCATCGGCCTCTATCGTCATCGAAGGAATGGTGCCGGCAACTGTGAATACCAGGGAATTAACGTTAGTGTCAAAAAATATCAGTGAATTTCCGGTCCCTTTAACTGTGACGCTATTGGTGTTTAGCAGGGGTATGGCATCATCTATTACCAGGTCGGTATTCAATAAATATTTATCAAACAGTTCGGTTATCTCGGGAGAAGAGATAGTATCGGGTGCCAGCTTCAACGATCCAGCGTTTGCTGCAATATTTGCACTAATTATATCGAATATCTCCTGGAGTGTCATGTTCTTTTTTATTTTTTAATTAAATATTAACCGTTACTACAACCGGGTAATGGTTACTGATGCCTTCCCTAACAAAATCCCATGCCGTGTTCATGTCCACCGGTGGTAAAGCCACTATCGGGTTAGCTATACGCGCCAGGTAAACGTTTAGCGCTGCAATATTAAATGCCCCGGCGGCGGCCGATAAATTCCCCACACCGGGCTGGGCTGCAGGCAGGGGCGGCTGCGGGAAAGGCACCACGGCCGATTCAACCATCAGGTTAATTACATTGCCGGTGGGCGCCATGCCTGTAATAACCGTTTGAAAAATATTATCATATGCATTTGCCATAAATGTTGCAGGGTCGTTACCGCCGGCTGGATTGTCCTGTAAACTGGTGTCGGCATTTGTAGCCTCTTCTGTTGGCAGGCCAAGTAAATTTGCATACCACGCATGGTTGACATTATAATCGACGTTAAAATCGCCCGATACCAGGCTCGCATCAAGGGGTGTACCGTCGTCAAATTCAGTAATACTATTGAGGTTAGCTATTCGTTGAACGCCCAAAGGGGTAAAAGCCCCAAACATAGCGTGATAAGAGATAACAGAAAACCGTTGGGCAGCCATGGCGTTTGTTTCAAACATGGCGAAAAATGGTCGCCGCCCGCCGTTTGCCGTCATCCTGCTTGGAAAAGCAAGCGGGCCATTGGTGAGGATATTAAAATAACCAAGCCCGTGGTCCGGTACTATATTAGCACCGGTTGCCATCAACAAATCAATGGGTAAAAAGTTCCGGTCGGTGCGGTACATTATTATATACGCTTCGTTATTATACCCGCTGTTTACCCTTACCGACCGCCATGGATTTGCTGCGGGTAAAATTCCCTGTAAAGCGTTAACGGCATTTGCAATAATGGGGGGCACCAGTAACGAAGTGCTGTTTTTAACCTCAACCATGGCAAAAATCTCAGCATTAACATTATTTATCAAGGTTGCTATGTAATTGATAAAATTTGCGCTGTTGGCGTTAAAATACTTTGCCGGCCCGTATGTTTCAATATTCCAATGTAATAAGGTAACGTTTGCCATGGTAGACTAGGTGAATTTATATTTCAATTGTTAAAGGTCCGGTTGGTGGTAAAGCCACCGTTTTTTTAGGTGCATAGTAAGCAGCGTACCAAGCCAGCGTTGTTTTATCAACACCTGTGGCATCGCCAAAAAGTATAAATTGTGTATCGGCGGCGCCGGGCAGCTTTTTACCCAATATGCTTAGCTTAACATTATTAAACTTTAACAGGTAGGCCAAATTTGAACCCTGCTCTCCTGCTACAAAAGTGAAGCTTTGTATGTTTATGCTTAGTACACTTTGCAGGCTCAGCGTTTTCTGGCCGCCAACACCCGGAAGTTTTATACCCGTGGCGAGGCGTTTGACCGAAGTATCGGGGCTCCAGGCTGTCGATATTTGCGACACAAACCCAGCTTTTGCTGCCAATGCACCCATGCTGCCCAAGTTAAGATTGTATAAAAGCGCATACCATTTTTCGGTGAGCGACTGCCCGTTAATTGGTACTTCAGAACGTATAACCACTGGCAGGAAACCCAGGTCGGATGGTTTGGACTCATCGTTCTTTTTCGAATAGATAAGGCCCGCGAGGTTGATCGGGAAGTTACGGAACAGGCTATTGTCGCGCGGGGTGCTTTGCGACAAATCGAACGACATCCGTGCGGGGTCGAAAGTAAAAACCCGGTCGGTTGCGTCGCCGGTTACATTATCAAGCATAAAATCCATATCGACCGCAAGGCCCGAAAAATAGAGGCCCGTGGTGTTGGTGTTTTTTTGGTCGGCCCTGTCGCCGAATGAAAACAGGTCAAACGATTCAATCAACTTGAAATTCATATAGCCCCAAAAGATAAAACGCGACGATATTTCTTCCTCGTCCCCTGCCTGCAGTAATGCATTATCTCTTGTTTGGTCGGTAATAGTATAAAACTGGGCCTTTACTATCTCCACATAATTCATGGTCTGGCTTTGCAGCAAAAACTTATAGGTTTGCTCAGGGCGGGTAACAAAGGTGTAGGTGTTTACGCCGTTGTGCTTTTCATAGCTGCCGTTAAACTCAATGGTTTGATTTTTTAACGAGCTGCCCATGTTAGTGGTATTGAGCTGCGCGGGCTCATCAAACCAGGTAGTAGTAACTAACTGTATCTTGCTTGCAAAATCCTTTATTTCTGAGTTTTCAAAAACTACCTGTAGGGTCAGTACCTTAAAATCATAAAGCGCCTGGGCATTTGGCACCGGCGAAGGGGCCTGCTGCACCGAAACAAAATGTGCATTGTTTAAATGGTCCCTGGTATCCTGTTGTGCCCGGTAATCTTTATCAATATAATTAATCAGGCCAAACAGGGAACTTTTTGGCAAGATAAGCTCGCCGTTTACCGGCTCAATAAAGTTTACATTCATGCCGAAATGATGCGCGTAAAACTCATCGCGTTTAATCCCGGCCAACAGGCCTTTAAGATCGTCCGGAAAGTTTTCAACGCCGATATCGACCTTTAATACCAATATGCCGTTCCAGCCTGGGTTTTGCACTATCTCGAGAAAATTGAGATAACGGGTATCTGTCTGGGCATTTAGCTTCGTGGTTTCTATGTAAGATGTTATCCATTTTGAAACCAGCAGCGGGTATTGGTTAAATGTAGACGCGTTTGACCATGATTGCGTATCGGCCACCCTGTTTTCGAGGCTGCCGCCGGCAAATTTGAATATAATGATATTACGAAAATCGCCCTTATCGCTCCCCTTGCCCACATTTATGGTAAACGGCCAGTCGGCAATGGTAATTTTGTTCAGGAAGGTGCCGAGCGGGGCGGCTTCTGTTGCCACCAGGAAAAGCTGGTTCGATTGCAGCGAGTCCCGCAGTTCCTTTGTAACCCCGTTTGTAAATTCAAGCCGGTATTCAATGCCCTTGCTTTGGCTTTTGGCCAGCAGCACGGATTGCCAGTCGAGGCCGAAATCGGGTATGGTAGCAAGCAAACCCTGTGGGGTGGTGGTAAGCAATGTAGCCGCGGAAAGGGAGAGATTGGATGTTTGGGTATCCTGTGGGATGGACGACACCATATCGCGCCGCACCGGGATTATTATTTGTTTTTCAAACTGCTGTATATCATCAAACGAAAGCTCCAGGGAAGAAGTTACGCCCGAATAAGGCACGATTGGCAGCGACTGGGTTACCTGCTCAGGAAAAAAAGCAGCCGGCGTATTACGAAGCTGCAATAGCTCATCGGCAACGTCCACTTTTACGCCCTCGTGGTCATAAAGTGCGGCGTCGTTAGGCTGTGAATAATACACAGGTACCTGGTTGGGCAGGCCAATGGCCTTTTTTTCTGCCCGTTCGGCAACTGTTGCCGACGGATTTGGCCGGATATTTATCCACGATGTTTTATATTTCGAATCGAGCCCGGCCTGGCTGGTTTGCAGCGAGGCAGTTACCCCGGCCTTTTTTGCAGTAAGAAAAACATCAAGGTGACGGTTAAATGCCTCAGTTGCCAAAGCTGCCGACCTCGGCGTGGCTGGTGAAGCTGTCATCGCCGTTTTTATTATAGGGAACACCGGAGCGTAAGCGTTTTGTTTGGCCTCAAAACGCATTACATTGCCCCGGAATAATTTCGATTTAGAAATAAACTGGACAGACTCGGCGCCTGAAAGCCCGCATATCAGGTTATCTGATACAATGCCTTCTGCTTTGTCGGCATCTTGCACTGCCAGTTCAAAATCGCCCGATGGCGCCAGGTAGTAGCGCGGATTACCGTCAACGGGAGGCAACCCTTCAAATACCAGCTTTGGCGGATGGTCGCTGCCGGTAAGTGGTATTAGATTTACTTTTTTGCCGTAAACCGTGCGGAAATAGGTGGACAATTGGTTTTGCCCGTTTAGCTCGATGTACCACTGCCCCTCGTTATTCTTCTTCAGAAAAAATGAAGTGCCGGTAAATGCGAGGTACGATTTGTCAGGGTTTAGCGGCTCAACGGGGTTGAGTACATAATCAAACAATATCTGCAAGCCCTGGTCGGCGCCCGTTTCAAAAAGCGGGTAGTTTTGGGCTACGTCCTGCTTATTATAGTTTATTACATAATACAACGATGCATTCCAGCCGGTAGCTGCATTGTTTGACAGGTCGCCAAGGCTAACCTGGCCCAGTAGCGAGCCGCGTTTATCGCCGGTGAGCGGCAGTTGGATATCATAAGGCCGGCGTGGCGGCGGCGCGCCTTCATAGGGCGGGTACTCGTAGGTGAAGGCCGCTATATTATCCTCATTATCTTTAACCGGCACAATTGGCGCCAGTTGTTTGAGCGGCATGGAATAATTGGCGAAATAAAACGAAGTATCGGCAGCAATGGCAACATTATTAGTTTCGGCAAATGATGTAACAACGGCTTCTGCCTTTACGGTTTGTGCTATGTCATTAAAAGTAAGCCATGCAAACCCGGTATAAGCCGGGGCCGGGTATTCCTTGGCAAAATATTTGGTTACCTCGGCCGCGAATTTTTCCATGTCCGCTTCTTTCGGCGCACTTTTCAGGAACAGGTAAAAGCCAACATAGCTATCCCACGACTGGTTGATGGTTATAGTTTCGGGAAATTCATCGGGTACCTTTGAAAGAAAATATGCCATGTACCCGCTGCCCGTTGCCGAACCTGCATCGGGAGTAAAAAGCTGACTGCCTGGAAACCTGATAAATTGTATCATTTTAGGTAAATGAGTAGATAAGGCCGACTATTTAGGTTAACTGCTTTAACGAGATAAAGCATTTAAAATTAGGAAATATTTATGCAGAATTAAAAATTAATTTTCAATTAATTTAAGATGGAATTATAATTAAGAATCCTGCCATTATTAGCTGCTAAGAAATCAAAAATCAGGCTTTTTTCGACTATCACCGCACCTGCTGCCGGCACCTGGCTGCTTCCTAACAGCTTACAAACTACTTAAATGTGCCGATGAGTTAAACTTGCGTCAATTTTATTTTGATAAATAAATAATATTCGTAAGTTTGCGCTTATGGTAAGTTTATACTTACCATAACATAAACACTTGAAACATGGATTACAGCACAACGATAACCACGACGTTAACTGCCAGCGCGGCATTCGATGGCATTAATAATGTTGCAGCATGGTGGGCAAAAGAACTGAAGGGGGCAACAAAACAACTCAATGATGTTTTCACCGTTCGATTTGGTGAAACGTGGGCGACCATAAGGATAACAGAAATGCTGCCCGGCCAAAAAATAACCTGGCTGGTACAGGATTGTTACTTAGACCTTCTTAAGGATACAAGCGAGTGGAAAGGGACGAAGATCATATTCGACATTGTACCTAAAAACGGATGCTCAGTGATTAGTATGACGCATATCGGACTGGCGCCCGGTAAAGAGTGCTATGACGACTGCGTAAAAGGATGGGATTTTTTTATAAGGGAAAGCCTGCTCAATTACCTCCAAGGGTCGGGCGGCGCTCCGCGAACGGGAATACATGCAAGGATCGCTGTCGCAAACCACGTATATAAAGGTACGCTATATGCCAAAAGTCAGGAAATGGCCGACACTGTGCTTGCCCGTTTTGTAGTTGATGTAAAAGATAATAGTTTCGAAGAGGTCACTGCGGCTTACTCGGTTACAAAATATGATGAAAATACATTTAATCTGCAAAATATTAAGGGAACTCATTATATGATTTTGGAAAACGACGACCACTATAACAACATCGATGTATTAACAGACCTGGCATCAATTATAAAATAAATAAAACTGACCGGCTATGTACATCTGCTGAATTAAATCCTGGTCTTAGCAAACTGATATTTCGTCATTATCGAAACCGGGCGGCTAGCATTGCAGTAGCAAGTATTACTAACACTATTTCCTGCTTTCCTGGAACACCCTTATCGTTTTCATATACCGGCTTAAATAATAGCCATCCATGGGCGTTTCAACTACACCTTTGTTATGTCCTGAGGTGGAATGGATAAACTTTACCGCGCTGTCCGCGGCCGAAGTAACTATCCCCATATGTCCTACTACTCTCTCCGTACTGTCGGTACCGGTGAAAAGGATTAAATCGCCGGGTTTGGCATCTTTCAATGGTATTTGCCGGTGCATGAAGGTATAGTCAACAGAACTCCGCGGCACCGCTATGTGAAAATGGTTAAATACACAAGCAACAAACCCGGAGCAATCCAGCCCGTATTTTGGGTCGGTAGAGGCCGTGTTATAGGGGATGCCCTTGAGTGAATCGGCATAGGCAAGCAGTTGCTGCGGGGTGATGTTGCTGGTAGTGATACGGGTTACGTACCCGGCGCTGTCGGGCGGGGCCAGCAGGATGTGGTTGTGCACCATCGAGGTGTCCAAAGTATCCCTGTGTTTGCCCACCGATTGGCACGAGGACAAAACCGTAACCAACATACAACACCAAATCATAAACCGCATTTTTAAGGGGAAGCAAAAACGCGGCCAGTAAAGTTAGAGCTGGTTTCATTCCTCGTGTTCAAACGCTTAGATTTGAGGCATTCAAGCAAAATGCTTGAACGGGCGGGAAAAGAATTTTTACCCAGTTTTGATTAGTTGACCCAATGACCAGGTTATATAAAATTTCACTAATAACAGTGATTTTTTCGCTGTTGATTTCATGTGAAGAAAAATCGAACTACCAGGTAAAAGTAGACGTAAGATTGGGAAGTCGTTTTTATTCCATAAACGTTGATGAATATGGTGAAGCGTATGTTGTCAAAGGCAAAGGATCTGGTTATACCCAACCATTTAAAACTGTTATTAGTTCAGACACCAGTAAAATATTTAGCTCGGATGCAATGAGGACATTTTTTAATGAAGTAAAGAAAATTAAAGATAGTTCGATAATTATTTCAACGACTACAGCAGACGCGGCAAGAGTTGAATTGTATTATAGCAGCAAAAAGATTTTTGATTCTTATGGACTTGATAAAAAGCATATTCGTTTATTCATTCCAATTATGGGACAACTTCCAAAGGGATTTAATCCTTTTATTACAAATGATCATCCATTTGATTAAGTTGTTCGTGTATCAAAATCGTTGTTGATAATATGATTACAAACAAATTATAACCGAATGTTCAAAAATGTTAATTATAACAACTGATTGTAAGCTACTTTCACCCTATAAAAAATTAAATATCTAATAATCAGCATGTTCCAAAGCGTTCCGGGTGTTCCGCATGTGCAAAAATGGAACGCACGACCTTAGTTAAAAACGTTTAGCTTTGGGCCTTTTGAAATTCAACCATGGCAATATCTTCATTAACCGAAAGAAGCGGCAATTTGTGCGAACTCTGTAAGTCGGCAACCGGCTTGTCGGTTTATAACGTTCCACCTGTAAAACACCCGGATAACGGGATAATGATCTGTGATGCGTGCCTTGCACAAATAATGAAAGGCGCCGAAACAGATGCCCAGTACTGGCGCTTTTTAACCGAAGCCATGTGGAGCGAAGTGCCGGCCGTACAGGTTGTGGCCTGGCGGATATTATCGCGTTTAAAAAATGAAAGCTGGGCAGCATCTAACCTCGAGATGCTTTACCTGGACGATGAAACAATGGCCTGGGCCGAAGCAATGGGCGAAGATGATGGCCCCGCGGCCGCAGCAGCGGTACACCAGGACAGCCTGGGAAACGAACTACAAAGCGGCGATACCGTGGTGCTCACCCGGTCGTTGGACGTTAAAGGCAGCTCGCTAAATGCAAAGATGGGTACCGTAGTAAAAAACATCCGCCTGGTTATAGATAATACGGACCAGGTAGAGGGAAAAATTGAGGGCCAGCAGATTGTTATCCTGACGAAATATTTGCGCAAGCAAAAGAGTTAAAAGTGGTGGAGAGAAATTCAAACAATGCGTTAAATACAAAGTCAGCTATTTTGTTGTAATTAAGCTATTGCGATCAGAGTTTAAATCGTACGATGTGCGGTTTTTTTCCGTTTAAGGATCCGTATGTTAGTAAGATTTTCCGAGCAGGTAGTTGATGATTATCTCTTTCCGTCATTTACTTTGGCGAAAGGTGAAATCGTAGTTATCAGGCTTCCCAACGCTCCCATAGTTTACAATCTTCAATCAGAAATACGTAAAATACTTACAGGCGAAGTAGATAATGATCATATTGAGATTATTTCGCCATTAAATTTTGTGGACCATTTTAAGCAGAATAGGCTTAGTTCTTATTTTTTTCCGACTACAATTGGCAGATATCATCGAAAATACGCCAATGAACTTAATTCAATATATAAAATGATTTATGATGTGGAGCCGGTCACACCACGAACCAAGGTTGCCGCTCTCGCCGGAAACGCAAGGAAACGACTTTCTCTTTATACAACTCTTTCGTGGACAAATAATATTATTTTTGATTTAATGGCGGTTGACCCGCAAGGCGGAGTTGATATTTATAATTTTGTAAAGACGGTTGTAAAATCAGGCGGCACTGCAATCTTATTTGATCAATTTGGTGAATTTCAAAACGATTGCACAACATTTGTTGAAGCCAAACACATAATAAAAAATGGAAATTAAGTTTGCAGAATATGAAGATATACTATTTGAGTATGTAAAAAAGATAAAAAACTTTAATGAACTCCTGATTAAGAACTACCAACTAACTGATATTCCTTACAATGTATCAAATGAGAAATTCCCGAAAAAAGGAACCATTACAAACGAAAAGGGTAGAACAATTTCTTACAATTTCCATGGTAAGGGGGCGACTTTTTTTGAAGAGGAAATTGAAGTAGATTTTCTTGTTCAAGCCAGTAGCAAATGTCAAATCATTATTCCTTTTAATGGATTTGAAAGTTTCCTTAGCACCTATTTGGAAAAACATGAAGAAAATACCCGATTATTAGAAGATATAATGGTGGAATTTGAACATCGGGGGATTTTTTTGACGCGCACAATTTGGGATTTATGGAGTTTTCATGTTAACGAAACATGGTATGACGCAAAATTAAAGGGACTTCCATTTAACGGAGAAAATAAAGACGATATTGACTGGCTTGATCCCACGGACTTGCGAGGCCTTGATCCCTCAATCTGGCCTCCCAGATGGCGACCTAATGATTAATGGGGCAAGAGGCTAGTATCAATTTTATGTAAAAGCTCACCGCTCTGTGAATTTTCTAGAAAATAGAACCACTGATAATCAGGATGTTTCTCAGCGTTCCGGGTGTTCCGCGTGTAAAAATGGAACGCCTGAGTTGAATTAACCGCTAAAATAAAAAGAGCCCCGGTTGCTACTCCGGAGGCCCAGTCAGTTATAATAGTTATTCTTAAGTCCAGAGTCTGAAGTCGATGGTCCGAAGCCGAGTTCAATCTCGACTGTCGACTTCAGACTTCGGACTTCAGACTTCCGACTCAAGACTAATTCACCCCGGCATCGTGCAGTACCTCGGTATTCAAGCGGATATATTCGGGATCCTTCCCTTCGGTTGCAAGCCTGAGGCCCTCTTTTGCGGTTATAATAGCATTTGCCTTATCGCCGTTTTTTAATTGCAGGCGGGCCAGCCAGTACTTCATATTGTCGGCGCCCGGGTTGGCTTTATCGGCCTCCTGCATCCAGGTAACGGCCTGGGCAATGTTGCGGTTATGGTTGTAACACCATATAGCGCCCATGTAGTAGGGCTTCTTCTCCCCTTTCATGGCTTCTATTATATTGGCCAGTATGCGGTTATCCACATCCGTTTTTAAATGTATGGTTACCCCGGTATTTTCCCATAGTATTTGCATCAGTCCATCTTCCTGGTGCATATCAGCAAACTGTATGGTAAGTGTTTCTACTTTGCTATCCAGCTTAAACGGCTTCACTTTAAAACGCAGCACGTCGTCTTTAGCATCGTACGAATATGCGCCCCATTGCTTGGAGGTTTTGTTGAAAATAATAGTCCATTCGTCGGTGCCCGGTATGCTGAAAAGGCCGTACTCGCCCGGTGTCAAAATGTGCCCTTCAAATGCCACGGTATCGGTAAGTTTAACAACGGTGGCATTATTTGCACCGGTTCGCCAAACAAGGCCATAAGGTTCCATACCGCCAAATATTTTACGGCCCTTTGTATTTGGCCGGTAATAATTTACGGAAATAACGCCCAGCCCAAAATCCTGCTCAATGCGCTGGCCCGTGCTTGAAGCGGGTATCTTCATCCTTATTTCCTGCGCAGTAACGTCGCAGGCCGTTATACTTAAAAAAATACCAAGGCATAGTAAAATTTTCTTCATTGTTTTCGTTGTGTTTGTAAATGGTGCCGCAAATGGCACCATTTATTTTTATTAATTAGTTAGCGCCCGTTTGTTCCAAAGCTACCCAATTGGCCGCCAGGCAATATCCCCCAGTTTGGGGGATGTTGATTTTCAATTTATTTGTTAAGGTTGTGGCGTAAGTGTTACCGATAAGGTTTGCACATCCAACTGCACAAATGCATATTTTTGACAAACAATAATAATGGGGCAACCTGCTTATATACAGCTTACTAAAAAATTGAGACTTATCATGATGTCTACAATTTTACTGGCAGGCCTCCCCTGCCGTGCGGTGTGCCAAAAGTATAATTTCACGCATTACGACATTGAAGATGGGCTCACCCAATCGCAGGTAAAAACAATAACGCAGGACAACAGCCACCATCTTATTGTGGCCACCAAGCTGGGAATAGGCCGGTTTGACGGAAAAACATTTACCTCGGTAACCAAAGACAACGGGCTGCCTGATAATGAGGTAACATCGATAGCAAGTGATAAACAAGGCAGGCTTTGGTGCAGTAGCCCACATGGGTTATTTTATTATTACGAGGGCAAAATACATACATATGTCACTGGCGCCGGCGACACATTTGTTGGGGCAAGTATACTGTTAGCCGGCAACGACGAGGTGATTTGGGGCATTAAAAACCACACGCTGTTTAAATTGCAAAACGGGCGGGCAGCACGTATAAACATTGTAAACGATGCCGAAAATGTTTCGGCAATTGCAAAAGACCGGGATGGGAATTTACTGGCAGCGATTTACACCAGCGGCATATATCGCTTAAAAAACAATAAGTGGACCGGGATAGTTTCGCCGGAAAAATTTAACTACAGCACAGTAGTAAAACAAATTGTGGTTGATGATTACGATCCCGAACATTTCTATATTTTAACAAACAGCCAGGTGTTGTCGGCAAAAAACAATGTTGTACAACCGCTTAGAATTGATCTGCCTGTCAAAGTTCCATATGCTATAAATTTTTTATGCCAGGACAATCAGCACGGCTTATGGATCGGCTGCACGCGGGGTGCCTATCACCTTGATTTGGCCACAGGTAATTTGAAATATTTTGATGACAACAATGGCTTTACCAGTAACCCCGTAAACCATATTTTCAGGGATGTTGATAACGATATCTGGTTCGGTACCGATGGTGCAGGACTGTACCGCTACAATGGGGACAGTTTCGTATCATTTAACCAAATCCAGGGCTTTGCCGATCCTAATATCATGCAGTTTGCCAGGGAGGGCGGCGGCAATATTTTAATTGCGTCGTCGGGTTCGGGCCTGTTCAGCTACGATGGAAAAACTATGAACCGCATTGATATCCCATCGACCAATCCACTCACAAAAAAAGTTTTTTGCCTGTGCCCGATGGATAATAAAACTGTATGTATTGGTACGCTGTTCGGCGGCTTATGGAAAAAAACAGGTAACAAAATAACCCGCGTTTACCCCCGTAAAGAAAGCGATGAGCCGCTTTCATTCAACGATATTAAAAAGGATGCTAAAAATACCATATGGTTTGCTACGCCATCAGGATGTTATTATCTTGATAAAAAGCAGGAGTTGGTAAAAGTACTGCTTGCTAACTGCCGTTCATTAAAAATACTTGATCATGATTCGGTTTTGGTCGCTACAAACAATGGCGTAGTACTGCTTAAAAATAAAAAGATCGATCATAGTTTTAAAGCGCCTTTTTTAAAGGGATCATTCACTATGTGTATCAATTATTACCAGGGGCGGGTGTTCATTGGCACGGTTGACAACGGTCTTTTTGTGTGGAACCCTGCCACAGGCAAGATTATTAAACTTGATAAAAAAAGCGGGCTCAGTGCTAACAGCGTATACAGTATCGGCATTGATGCCTACAATGTACTATGGGTTGGCACCGGGCGCGGAATTAATAAATTACGGGTTAATACCGACGGCAGCTTTACAAATATTGTGGACGACGACATCAGCAACTTAATTGTGGAATGCAACCAAAACTCGCTTGCTTTTTTCAACAACCAGGTTTGGATCGGTACAACCCGTGGCCTGGTGGTTTTAAAAGACCAGGCAGCGCCCGGGCGTACTGCTGTTCCCTACACTATTATACAGGATGCACAGTTTTTTAATGACCAGTCCGTCAACTATTATTACAAAGATGGTTACCGGCTGCCCCGTAATTTAAAACTGCCTTTTAACAACAGCCATATCACGCTCGGCTTCAAAGGTATTAACCTTAAAAACCCAACGGGGGTATTATACTCCTACAAATTATCCCCTATTGAAAGCAGGTTCAGTTCCCTCTCGAAAAATGAAATTGTAGATTACCCTTCATTGCCACCCGGCGAATATATTTTTAATGTAAAGTCGTCAGTATCCGGCGGACAGCAGTCAAACACCGCTTCATTTGCCTTCGAAATTACGCCGGCATATTATCAAACCGCTATATTTAAAGTTGGGGTTGTTTTGGTTTGTTTATTCGCCGGCATTTCAGTTTTTAATTATTACAAAACAAAAGAGAAACGAAAACTCCGGCTGATTGAGGATTTGCGCACAGAAGAACAGGCTAAAATACGCAAACAAACCGCCGAAGACTTTCATGATGACCTTGGAAATAAATTAACCCGGATAAATGTGTTATCCGACATTCTTTACAGAAAAGCTAATGCGCAATACCCGGAAGACAAAAAAATTATCAGCCAGATAAAAGAAAGCGCCGATGCGTTGTTTACCGGAAGCAAGCATATTTTGTGGGCACTCGACCCTGATAATGACCAATTGTCGCAAGTATTAAATCACATAGTTGAATTTGGCATTGATATGTTTTTAAATACCGGCATCCATTTCCTGCCACAAATCGGCGTAAACAAATTTAGCAGGGTTACCCTGGCCCTGGGCCAGGGCCGCAATATTATATTGATAGTTAAAGAACTTCTTAACAATGCATTAAAACACTCGGAAGCAGAAAATGTGATATTTTCGACGCGCATAAACCAGGATAAAAATATTTGCGTTTGCATTGAGGACGATGGCAAAGGGTTTGAACCGGAGACCGTGAAAAAGGGCAATGGGATTCGAAATATTCACAATCGTGCAAAAAAAATCAATGCCGAAATCGAAGTATATGCTTCGCCAGGCAACGGTACGCGCATTATGTTGGTATTAAAGGGACACGGCCACTTAGTTTAATATCGGGATGACGCCAAAAACAAAAACTATCGTATTGATTGAGGATGATGAGGTGTTATGCAGCTCATATGCAACTTTAATTAACGATGAGGAAGACTTGCGTGTAATTAATGCGTACCCATCGTGCGAGGAAGCCCTAAAACATATCAGCGACGATCACCCGCATGTAATTTTGCTCGATTTTGAATTACAAGGCATCAACGGAATCGACGCGATACCTCTGTTAAAAGAAAAAGTGCCCAGGAGCCATATCATTATGCTCACAGTTTATGAATCGCAGGATAAAGTACTGGACGCACTGTCAAACGGGGCATCGGGCTATCTCACAAAAAACAGTCCCATTTCAAAAATTATCGATGCCATCCGCGAGGTTATGGCTGGCGGCGGACCAATGAGTACCAACGTGGCCCGTATGGTTATCAAATCGTTGCAAAAAAATCAGCAATCGCCGTTGTCGAAACGAGAAACGCAGGTGCTCGAGTTAATAAGCCAGGGTAAAAGCCGCTTCCAGATTGCGCGCGAGCTTGCTATTTATGCCGAAACAGTAAAAACCCATATCTCAAATATCTACCTGAAACTAAACGTAAATTCAAAGGCCGACGCTATAAAGGCAGCCCGAGATGAGAAATTTATATAACCGCGCCGTATCCCCCAAACCGGGGGATAATTTAAGGTTTTACCCCGCCTAACTTAGCGCGCAACAACCATACTATTTTAAGCACAGGGCGAATGAAAACGGTAAAAGTATTGAGCAATCAAAACAAAATTTATAATGAGATTACAACCAATGCAAGTTATTGTGACTTGCAGGAGGATTTTTCAATACGTATTGTTTTACACGGGCATGAACGGTTCAGGCTTGGCAAGCGGAATTTGACAGTGCACCCGGGCAGTTTTTTGGTTATTAATGAGGGCACCGTTTTCAGCAGCAGCGTTTATGCCGACATACCAGCAAATACCTCCGCGCTTTTGTATTCTCCAACCTTCCTAAAAAAATTCCACCACAATTACCTGCTTTCAGATAAAAACTTACTTGATGATCCGTTCGACACGGGTAACAAGGCCGCGCCGTTTTTCCTGGAAACCCTCTACCCTTTTAACGGCGATATAATGTTTAGTTTACTGCGCTTAAAGCAGCATCTTGAAAATGGTAACCACGACGATATCTATATTGAAGAGTATCTTTATTGCTGCCTGCTCAACTTTTATAAACTTTACCACACCGAAATAATAGCCAAAAAAAATCAACTGAATGTCTTAAATCCGGGCACAAAGGCCGAACTGTTCAAACGGCTGAATAATGCAAAGGATTACATGTTAAGTAATTATAATCAGCCAATTTCAATTGGGGAAATCAGCAGCCACGCATGTTTGTCCGAAATTCATTTTTTCCGTTCGTTCAAACAAATTCATAATTGTTCGCCACATCAATACTTAATACAGGCAAGGTTAAATAATGCCCGGTACATGCTGAAAAACACAAGCTATACAGTATCCGAAATTGTAAATCTCATCGGCTTTGATAATACCAGCTCGTTTATCAGGCTATTTAAGGAGCGTTTTGGTAATACTCCCGGGAGTTTTAGGGGGAAGATTGTGGCGTAAATGTGATAAACAATAAGCGTTGCGTCAATAAATCACCAAAAATGGCGGCCGGCATTTTCATTAACTTTGCTTCAACACGTTAAGCCCCGATCACTTTCGTGGCGTCAACTATAGTCAGTGTTTAATGGAATTACTTATAAGCACCATCGGCAGCTACGTGCCATTATCAGACAAGGACAGGGAGATAATCCGTAACCTGTTTCATAAAAAAACATTCAAAAAAGGTAGCCATTTGCTGGACGAAGGCAGCGTTTGCAGGTATGTTATTTTTATTGAATCGGGGCTGGTGCGGTATTATGTTAACAGTGATGGCACGGAGCAAACAAATTACTTTAACAAAGAGGGTGAATTTGTTTGCAACTACCTGAGTTTTTTACCCCAAATACCGTCGGATGTAAATATTCAGGCGCTCGAAGATACTACTGTATACGTTATCAGTTTTAAGGATATCCAGCAATTTTATAAGGAAGTTGAGCACGGCGAAAGATTTGGCCGCCTGGCCATTGAACAGGTTTTTGTTAACATTATCAGCCAGGTAAAATCACTTTATACCGACACGCCAGACACGCGCTATCAAAAGTTTATTTCCGGTTATCAAAGCATAGCGCAGCGCATCCCGCAATATTATATTGCTTCGTATGTAGGTATAAAACCTCAATCGCTAAGCCGCATCCGTAAAAGACTTGCCGGCAGGCATTAATTAACCTGGGTGAATGAACCGGGAATTTTCATTAGCGAATTTTGTGCTGTTAAATAATAAACAAATGAAAACAACTAATGAAATTACTGCATGGGGCTCCCGTTCGGTATCTTTTTGGATGACACTGCTTATAGCATTCGGGATTATTTTTGTAGGCGCCCGCTTTATACTTAACCCGACCGGGGCAGCAGCTGATTTTGGCATACCAATTTCCAGCGCCAGAGATATCGCCTTCGGGCGAATAAAGGGCATACGTGATATATTCTCGGGCCTGGTGCTCCTGCCCCTTTTGTATTTACAGATGCGCAGGGCAACTGCATGGGTATTCACCGCAGCCATCATAATACCTGCTACCGATTGTCTTATCATATTTACCACCAACGGTCCGTCTGATGTTCCGCACCTGCTGATACATGGCTTAACAGCAGTGTATATGGTGATAGCAAGCTTCTTACTTTTCAGGGTTAAACATTCTTAAATATTTTAAATATGAACACGTTTATTTTATTACAAATTTGCCTGGTGGTACATCTAACCGGGTTAACTTTAATGGCCGGAACCACTGTTTCAGAATACATTACCTTGAAAGCCTTCAGCAAAATGCTTTTTACCGGAGACGAAAAAGCAATGTCCCTGTTACTGCTAATGAAAAAGCTTTCGGTCTTCCTGGGTCTTGGAGTGGCATTATTAATACTTTCAGGTACGGGCTTGTTTATTATTACCGGTGGTGCCTTTATCCATCAATTTTGGTTTAAAGTGAAGCTAATCCTGATTGTTGTGCTTATTCTCAATGGTTTTTTGGTGGGTGGCAGGCAGGAGTCAAGGTTAATGAACAGCATTAACGAAAATGGTGGCAAAGTTAATGAGCAATTAAGCAAAGCAATTTCAAACCTTAGTATGTTTTACAAGGTACAGATGGGTATATTTTTTTTAATTATCATGTTATCTATTTTTAAATTCAGTTGATGTTTATACCTACCTCCTGTCAAAATAGTCGCAAGTTTTAACCCTGCGAACGAATCAACTCAATAAGTCACAAAACTCCACAGCAATAATAGCTATGGAGTTTTGTTTGTTTTAAAGTTGAGGTACTAAATAATTTTCGAGGCCAGCAGTATGGCAATAGCTTCTTTACCGCAGTTTACATGTAGCTTACGATATGTATTCCTCAGGTGCGACCGGGCCGTGTCATAGGCTATGCACATTTCATGGGCTATCAGTTTTACACTGTAGCCTTTGGTAAGCAGGTAAAGTATTTCGGCCTCCCTGTTAGTAAGGTCGTATTTAAGCTGAACATTATTATTGTCTTTGGTAGCTTTAAAGGAGTTAATCACCTTTTTTGCAATCAATGGCGACATTGGAGCCCCGCCATTAAGTGCTTCTTTTATAGCATCGAAGAACTTTTCGGGCGATGTTTTTTTAAGGATATAGCCATCGGCGCCGGCACAAATACTTTTAAACAAGCGTTCGTCGTCCTCAAACTGGGTATACATTATTATTGGGGTTTCGGGCCGCGATTCTTTGATTTCTTCAACGCCGGTAATTCCATCTTTTCCGGGCATATCAATATCCATAATTACAAGGTCGGGCTGGCATTGCTTTACCTGGTTTTTAACATCGTTTACATTGTTGAAATCTCCAACCACCTCATAACCTTCTTGGGCATTCAGCAAATAAACCAGGGAGTTCCGCAGCGCTTCGTTATCTTCGTATATTAATAATTTTTGATTCATTATCTGTTAGGTTATCCCTTTTGAAAAATACCATATTTTGCCAGCCATTTCTTTTGAACAGGGATCGATATGCTGAAAAATGTCCCGTTTTCTGAAGTCATCACCAAATTGCCGTTCCATTTTTCTACCCTGCTTTTAATATTTTGCAACCCGTTCCTGCTCTTATTTATTGCGTCAGGGTCAAAGCCCTTTCCGTCATCCTTAATCTCAAGGCAAAGCTGGTCTTTGTTTGTCTTCAGGTTTATTGACACATACCCGGCAAATGCATGCTTCCGTATATTATTTAAAATCTCCCTGAATATTAAAAAAATGTCCCTTTGCTTTTCGTGTGATAACGACTGGTCCGAAAAACCTTCTTCAACATTCATGTGGTAATCCATATTGTTACTGTCAAATATATCACCCGCGTACCGCCTCATTCTCACCTGTAACGTACCCTGATCGTCAGGTTTCGTTTTCATATTCCAAACAATCTCATCCAACGCTTCTGTCGATGCAAGTAATTCTTCGCGGATGTCGGTCAAATGGTCTTTTTCTGTACGCCCGCCTATGGGAGGATTCTTGATCAATTCGGTTAAAAACTGGATATTGGTTAGCCTGGACCCAATATCGTCGTGCAAATCTCTGGCAATTGATGTGCGCATTTTATCCATTTCAATAATAGCCTTCGCCTTTTGCATGGTGCGGGTACGATAGGCTGCCAAAACAATTACCATCAATACGAGGGCTGAAACCGTTATCGCCGAATATTTGAGTGTTCGTTGTTTCTCAAAATAGGCACGGCTTATTTTTTGGTCTTTTTTTAGCAGTACAATTTCCCGTTCCTTGCGCTCCACTACAGACTGCTCCTCCAGTTTTTTTACCTGCAGCGTTAGTTCGTTATTCTGCACACTGTCAACAGTTTTATGGTATTTTTCGTTATAGGTTAACGCTTTTTCGAAATCTTTTTCACCGGAGTAAAATTTCGAAAGGTATTTGTAGCTATTCAGTTCCTGGTTTTTATCACCACGTTTAATTGCTACGGCAATGTCGCTCAGCATTTTTTCCTCAGCCTTCTTTTTTTCGCGATAGTCTGATTGTAAAAAAACAATTTTGGAATCAATTGCTGCAATTGCCGCGTTATCGCCCGATTTGGTCGCCACTAGTTTTGCTTTAACAAGATATGTTATTGCTTCTTTCGGCATATTCATATCTACGTAAGTGTTTGCAATCTCGCGTAAGATATTGGGCTGCTCTGTCAAAATATTCATTTCCTGGTCAACCTGCAGCGCGGTATTAAGTTCAGCAAGGGCCTCCTTGTAGTTTTTAAGGCCATGGTAAATAACGCCAAGACTAAAGGTCGCTGTTACCGAGCCTCGCTTATCGTTAATGGTTTTCTTCAGCGCCTGTGCTTTCAGCGCATACGGAAGTGCCTGCTTGTAAAGATGCAGTTCGATAAAATCGTTCGAAATTCCCTGGTAGCAAAAAGCTTCACCTTTTTGATTGCCGATTTTCAAGAAAAGATTGAGAGATTTTAAATGGTAGGTTAATGCCTTCTTAAAATCGCCAAGGCTGATATAGGTATTACCAATGTTTAATGATTGCCCCGCAGCCGACTCTGTGGTCGCCGGCGAAGGGTCGAGTTTTGTTGCAATATCAAGTGCGCTAAGCATATGAATCATTGCTAACTTATAGTTCCCTTCCATTTTATAAAACAATCCGGCGGCGCCGTGATAGTTCATTTTCATCTTTACCCCTTCCGCTGTATTCGACGGTGCGTTATCTGCAAGTAATTTCGCCTCATTTAAACAGAATCTTGAACTATCTATCATACCTGTATTGAAATAAATAGTTACAAGTTGAGAATAAGCATTGCTTAAAAGCCGGGGAAGATTAAACCTGGGCGCCAATTTTATTACCTTATATGAATAATTTTTGGCTGCATTCATATCGTATCTCGTCAGCGCACTCGACAGCCTGTTCATAGTTATACATTCTTCCTCTGTATTTTTATGGGCTGCAATCGCCTTCTTCAAACTATCAATAGTTGGGCTTTGTGCAAAAATCTTCGCCGAAAAAACCATTAAAACAATAAAGACAATTTTAGAAAAACGCATGGTGAAATATTTAGGAATTACATTTTCCCTAAATCTACTATTTTATTAAAATAATCTGTCGTCCTATTTTTTAATATTAAATAATATTATTTACTGACACAACACAACGCAAACCCAATCTTTGAAGACAGCACCGCGGCCCCGCCGAAACGGGACCGGGTGTGTCATTCTCCCTAATTAATTACAGTTAATATTTTAATAAGATGTACCCTGTTTTACGTATAAGTTTACCCTTGTCATTGTACTCCAGCTGGTAAAAGTAGGTACCTGCCTGGAGTAACCTGCCGTTGATGTTAGATTGCCCGTTAAATACCCGCGCCACATTGTCGTATCCCTTAATTCGGTATACCAAAACACCGCTACGGTTCATCACCTGAAAGTTATTGTCGGGATAGTTTAATATGCCATCAATTGTTAATACGTCGCCGATGCCATCGCCGTTTGGCGAAAGGGCCTGGTGCACTACAATGCCATTCGTTGCCGCCTTAATGCTGTCCGGGTTTTCATAGACCTGGGTCATGCTCAATGGGCCTGTCGCCCTGGTTGCAGTGATGACATAAGATTTTGTTGTTACGCCATCCTGGGCCGTCACCACAGTGCTGATAACATTGCTGCCTATGCTCAACGGTATCAGCTGTGAAGCAGCCCCCGATGGCACTGCTGTACCGTTTACTGTTATAGTAGCAGTTGGATCCTGGGTGGTTGCCGTTATTGTCAGGCTGGTCTGACTGTTCGGTATAGCGGTCGTATAGTCGCGGAAATCAGCACCAATAACAGTAGTCAGTGGTGTAAGTGGGCTTGTTTTTATGCTGGTTAACAATGCGTTTGTTGAACTTACTCTTGTTATTTTCAACGTATAAGTTGTAGTAGCCGAACCATCCTGAGATGTTACCGTAATCGTTTCTGTGTTTAACCCTATAGCCAATGGAATGCCTGCGGATGCGGTGCCCGAGTTAACCAGCTTGCCATTCACTTTTATTACCGTGCTTGCGTCTGTAGCTGTAGGTGTAATGGTTGTGGTTGTAACCGCATAGGCCACACTCGCTGTATAGTTGATGGTAGCCGCAGTAAATGCCGGGCTTAAGCTGGCGCTGCTTAAAGTTAAGGCACTAAGGGTTGTGATTGGCAACGC